>ENA-UPWP01000070-UPWP01000070.1-human-gut-metagenome-genome-assembly--contig:-NODE-70-length-121355-cov-8.239986_pt1 | contig 121355 bp, 132 predicted proteins | sample MGYA00250052_ERZ773380 | MGnify/ENA primary metagenome ERZ773380 (study PRJEB29103, sample SAMN06112063) | human gut metagenome | biome: human gut; feature: ankylosing spondylitis patient; material... | reverse complement strand
TATTCCGACATATATAAAAAAGGAAGTGTATCTTCCTATCCACTGATAAGAAGATACACTTGCCTAATAAAACAAACAATAAACTACCTTCACAGGCAGTGAATCCAGAAATCCATTCCTAATATATTGAGGAATGGCAAGGGAAAGGATTCAGGGGAAATGGGCGCTTCACAGCGACATTAAACACATGTCATGTCAGAAATTACATTTTCAATCAAACTTCAATTTATCTCTGAATAGCCCTGAGATTCTCTATTAACTTCCTATTCATCATCCCATTCCGAAGGTGGCAGTGTTTTCCTGCCATACCACTTCATCCAGGCATAAGAATTCCGTTTTCTTAAATAAAGCGAATCGCCACAATGCTCCAATGCTTCCCAATCAAATGAAGAATGGTGTCCGAACCATCTCTCTAGCCAATAAAGCAGATGATAATTGACAAATGCCAATAACATGAACCACCATGATAGCCACAGAGAGAAGAGCACTGCGGGCAACAACGCCAATAAGAAACATTCGAGATATTGTCTCTCATGAATACGAAGTTCCATATCCTCCCATGCTTCCAGATATTTATAACGGGTAAAACAGCACCCGAAAAACATGAAATAAAACTTCTTCTTTAAAAAGGCCTTCGCCAACATGCTATTATATAAAATCATGTCTAATAAATTAATGGTATGAACACAATAACCGCTTTCTTCACCGGGGATAAGTGAGATTTACCCATAAAACAAACAATATATTTTATCTATTAACTGGTTTATTATATATTCATTTTTCACCGACCGATCTGGCCATGTTACCTTGAGATATTGCCGGTTTATTATAATTATCTAATAATTGTCCCAACCACTTCTCTATTTCTTCAACCGTTGCATCTTTCAGTATCACCCGCTTATCCTTGTCAAGCAGGTAAAGTGTGGGACTGGCTTTCAGGTCATAGAGTTCCCCGGTTATAATGGTTTGCCCGGCATCGTAACCGTTAATCATTATGCTTGGATAGTCTGCATGTTTCCATAATGACAGGTCAGCATCCGGATATATTGCCAGAATACGGAGCACCGGTTTGGTGTTCGTCCGCGTCATCCGGTTAAACACTCCGGAGTTTTTGGTGTAATCCTTTACCCGTTTACAATCGGAACAATCCGGATTATTAAAGAACAATATTGTATAGTCTGCTTTGACGGACGACATTTTAGAGGCCTTGCCATCTGATAGCGTATATAGAAAATCCGTTGCGATATCGCCCGGTCGGTTTTTCAACGCCTTTTCCAGTTGATATCGCGGACGGATTTTCAATGTTTCATCCAGCCCGGACGAAACTATGTAGTTAAGAATAGAAATGTAATACTCCTCGTTACGCAGGGGCGAATTAGGGTCATAAAGGTATTTTTCAGCCAGCTCCATGAAATGGATAAACACGAGGCTGTCTGATGACGCAGATTCCATAAGGCTGCTTAATGCCTTCCGGCTGTTGTCAGAGGATGTGTAAGGCAATATATTCAAAAAGTCAGCCAATGCCTGTTCGGTAATTTCCGGCTTTGAGATAAGAGTGGTGTCGGTAAAATCAAAGTGGTCCCAGAAATGGGCCACCAGATATCCGGAACGCTCTTCGGGATCGGTCAGTGACTGTGGAATTTCGGGAAGGGTAAACTCTCGCTTTACCTGCTTTTCCACAGTCTTTCCTTTGTTCTCCTGTGCGTGGGAGCATCCGCTCTCACCATACAAAAGAATCAATGCGAAAAGAACATGAAACGCTGTTTGAACGGCCTGTATTTTAAAATCACTCTTCATAATCTATTTTTTTATCCAGGGGGTTTCTACCAGATACACAATGGTCCATTTGTTACTGCTTTTTCAATTCACTGAATTCCGCTTTCCACTGGATGCAGCGGCTCGGGTCATCAAGAACCACTTTTATAAATTTGTCGCCTGCTGTTATATTATTGCCGGGGAACTGCTCAACAACGAATGGAGGTGTGAGCCGGACGACATAGAGAATGGTATTCATGTCCTGTCTCACCTCTTCACTTAATTTCTGTGTATCGAACATTCTTGTGAGCATGTACGCTGAAAACTCATAGGCACGGTACAATTTCTTTTCAGTATCCAGATACAAGTATATTTTATTATAGTTATTATTTTCTTTCTCGATCATTCTCTTAAAGTCCATAGTCATGTGGTTTTGAAGTTTCCGTATATCACATAATTAATCTGCTTTATGCTGCTTTATGCTCCTTTGCCCTATACATCAAGTGCTTCCGGCAGCAATAAAACAGATCCTTAATACACTTACAAACAAACTTTAATTTATCTCCAAACAGCCCTGAGACTCTCTATTAGCTTCCTATTCATTATTCTGCATGAGCCGGAGTACCATCTTCGGACTGTTCCAATACAGGAGCGGCACTCAATGAAGTTATTTGTTTAGTCACAGCCTTGAGCAACGCCATGTTCTCTTCAACGGTAAGTTGGAGGGCACTCTTGGTTGATGTGACCGCCTTGGTGGCAGAGATAGCCTTTAATCCCACCGGTATAGCTTTTACGGCAGCTTCCGCCATCTCCGGGAGTTTAGTAAAAGTATTCTCTTGGGCTTTGATGCGGTCAAGTAACGCTTCATATTCGGCTTTCTTCGTCTTGATAACTTCAGCGTCATTTCCGACAATAGCCATAGCTTCACCTACATTCAGTTTCAGGGTGTCTATACCGGCATACTGTTTACGAATATCCATTGCTTCCTGATAAACATCCGCACATGCATCAATATAGGCATCTACCTTTGCAATTTTAGTGGAGGCCGGTTTCTTCCATTTCCCAAGTTTGGTAGGTTGCAAACTATCGTCACCGATTGATTGGGCCGAAACTGATCCAAGAAAAGAGATAGAAATTAAAAACAGGAATAATACATTTTTCATTGTCATAATTTTAATTGTTTTAATAGATTCATACTTAAAGCATCTTTGCCCTAAAACTCATCGTCTTCATTTTTTTATTTATTATATAGTAGGTTCTTTCTTTTATTACTTAATTTCCAAAGCTTTACCCGGTTTAAATTTAACAATCTTCTTTGCAGGAATCTGCATTTTCTGACCGGCTGACGGATTATACCCCTGACGTGCTGCACGCTCCTGTACCCGGAAACTTCCAAATCCCACAAGTGTAACAGATTCTTCTTTATGCAAACTCTCTCTGACGGTGTCGGTGAGATGGTTTAGGACCTTCTCCACATCCGCCTGTGACATGCCACTACGAATAGCGACCTCTTGAATTAATTCTTTCTTATTCATCTTTTTAGTTTTTATTATTAATGGCAAATCAGATTCATCTGTTTCACCCTTTTTAATTACCAATCATCTTCTTCCTTAAAGAGACCATATTTCTTCACCAGTGCAGAGAGTTCGGGGTCAAGATTCGCACGGAATTTCATTTTCTCGTCCATATCCACCGCACTGAGTAACAGTCGTACCGCCTGTTCTTCATTACCCAGACGTGCCTGAAGAATGGCCTGCATATATTTAGTCTCAGCAGTCTGCGGCAAATTCCCGAATATCCGCAAAGCAGCTTTGTCGTATCCCAGCGACATATAGGCAATGGCCGTATTCATATCCTCGTACGGGCGCAGAATTTCCAACGCTCGTGCATATTTGCGTTTCTCCAGGCACTCTACTCCCCGTGCATACGCTGTATCCGGCTCAGTGGTATACACCGTATCCTGCTGCATCCCCCTGCGGGAGAGGGTGAAACGGAAGTCCACCGCACGTACGGACGGATAAAGTTTGTCAAGCATATAGGCATACTCTGCCTTATATTGGCTTTTAATCAACCATTCACGTCGGTCGGGTTCCGGCTCCCGATCAATTATCCGCAAGATGGCGCCCCTGTTACCGACAAAATGTTTGTCTTCCACTATCAGATGTCTAAGTTTGTCCCATCCTTCAGGAATGGTGCGCACTTTTATCAGTTGCGGCAGGTTCGGGATCCCGTCTTTCATCTCCCGTTTCCGGATGTTGCCTGCGTCATCTATCTCCATAGAGGCGCCGACAGCCAGCGAGTCATACAATTGCGTGAAGTCACGCACCAGAATGTTGCGGATGGATTCAGCACGTTTCCGGGCTATCTCTCCGTTGATGTGCCAGTTACCCTCGGGAGAAGAGGTGGCAAAGAGCGTCAGGCTGTCTATAATGTACACAGGGTCGGTCATCAGTGCCAGGGTAAGGTCGCGCACCTGTTTCACTCCCTTCCGGTTCACATCGATGGATTCGTCCAGACTGAAACGGTTTTTGGGAAAAGAAAAGTTCACGCTTGTGTTCGCTTGCGCATCGCGAGTGACGATTTTACGCACAAAACGGGGAGTCTTGTCGACGAACTTCGTCATCGAACTCACCAGAAAAGTCAGCGTATCCGATTTGGGAAGCGGGTATTCGTTTCCGTTGCTGTTCAGCACATTGCCCACCACGTATACTTTCATCTGTGCAGAGTTTTCATCCGCTGGCACTTTCTGAGAATAGAGAAAACGTACCCGGTCGGCAGCATAAATCACGGTATCGAGTTTAGCGTCCGGGTTGAACGGATGGCGCACGATATCACGAAACTTTTCATCTTTCATCGCTTTGCGAGCCTCATTGCGGGCAATCTTCTGCGTTTTATAGAACATTCTTACCAAACTGGTCGAATCGAGCGCATTGATGCGCGCTATCCGTTCTCCATAACCCGCTTGACGGGCGGCATGCCGCAGGGCAGGTGGATGTATGTTATATAATTCGCGTTTCAGATGGTACTGCGGATAAGCTGACCGCAGGGTCTCGTAACGACGCATGTAACGGTTGAGCGTAGCTGCCGAATCCACCCGGCTGAGCTCTAAATCCCTGAATGCCTTGCGTCCGGGAGTACGTCGCTGCACCGAGTCGGGCAGACTGCGGCGATAGGTAGATAAAGGCGACAATCCACGGAAAAATCCGGCAGGTCCCCTGTCCGGTATTCCCTGCCCATCCGGTTCATAATATGCGTATATCTCTTCTTTAGAGAACTGCGACAGCAAGACCTTCCGTGTCTGTAACGTATCCGGTCGGCCCGTCCTCTCCTTATAGTGCGTCTCCCTTATCCACGAAGGAGGCAGGGTGTCAAGATCCGGACGACGAAAATGGAACATCGGAAGGAAGTTCTTTACTTTCTCATAACGGCGGATATACTTTTCCGTGAGTTGTTCACGGCTCAGGTGTGTCGTGTCATTCCCTGCCAGAAAAGCACGCAGGAATTTCAGGTTTTCCTTCTTTTCGGCACGCGCGCCCTTGATGCGGTAATACCGGTAGAGGGCGGCGTCCAACTGCTCCATCTTTTCATTGAAATAATCAAACCGGGGGGAGTAGATCCGCGCGCCGGGTTCTGCTCCTGTTTCCCGCTTCCGGTTGAAGCCGAGTTCCGACTGCCATGCGGCGACACTCAACGCCCGGTCATGGAAGTAACTTTTACGGGCAATCAATTCTTCCGCCTGAGCTTTGGCATAATTCGTCCATTTGCCATTAAAGAAACGGAAGCGTTCCAGCAGATATTTGCTTTGATATTGCAGCGTGTCGTTCACCCGTGCCAAAGCACGGTCATACTGCCACCACTGGCGTGTTATCATCCGGTACGAGTTACTAAGCATACGGTCTTTCATCAGGCTGTCGCGTTCGGCGGCCTGACGGTTGAACATCTGAAAGCGCAGCAGCAACGGGTCAGGAAGCCGTTTCTTGGCGCCCTGTATCGCCCAGCGTTTCTCCAATCCACGCTTATACCACTTCAAACGTTCCAGGTAACGCTCGAAAGAGCGATAATCGACATAAGTCCGGTAGAAATTAACCGAATCCGGGATAATCTTTTCCAGAAAACGGTCATAACGCCGGTAATCACGCTCCTGTGACTCGCGGAACCGTTGTCCCGTGAAGCGCAGCTCTTTCAGGGAGTCGGGCATATCGCCACGCATCAGCACCGGACGCACATTCACCATCCAGTTATCCTGCTGCAAGGCACGGGGTACCGTTACCACGAACTCCACGTTAATCAGCCCGTTGCGTTCCGCCGTGTTGCGAGTGGAACTGGCAGACACCACTACTTCATCCAGTGCCATGGTGGTCAGGTTCTCCTTGTTTATGCTATCCCATTCCACGGACATACCCACGGGGATGCTGTCGCCCTTGTCGCTCACGAATATAAAGTTCAGGGGCGGAGCCGCGATGGCAGAATCGGGCTTTGCTGCCGCCACAGGCGTGCTCTGCCCCACGGCGGGTAATGCCAGCGTCACCCTCGGCTGCTCTTTGTAGAGTCTGCCGAATGGCGAGCATGCAGTGATGACCATGATCAGGAACAGAATATAGAAACTTTTAGTACTTCTCATATACCCATGGGGTGAGTGAAGGATCGACCTTAGAATAAATAAACAAGATTAAATGCCAGCTTAGGAGTCGGAAGATAATAGGTTCCGGACTTCACCTTGTCACCGCAATGTTCGCAACGGTATTTCGTGTAGGGGGATACCAGTAGCCCCAACCCTGCTTCGACTTCCATATTCCAGCGTTTGCCCAGCAGCCACGAACGCCCGTAGGTCATTCCTACGCCGTAGCCCCATCCCTGGTAACGGTATTTGCCGTTTAGCAGTCCGTCCCACGCCACGTTGTAGCGTGCCCCCATAGCATACATGCTGATAAAACTGCCGGCATAGGTTTGCCAGAACCAGTAGCGTGCGCCCGGCTCCAGCAGGAAGTGTTTGATCTTCCGGGTATCGCTGAAATTCCACGGATTATAAGAGAAGCCCAGGTTCAGTGTCCAGTGAGTACTCAGCATCATGCTGCCTTCCGCGTTGAACGTGGTGGTGGCCAATTTAAGTGTATTGGTCTGCACTGAATAGAATTGGGCCCGAAGAGGGGTCGTCAGACTGCCTGCAAGCAGCAGGATAAAGGACAGTAAACAATATCGTACGATTCGTTTCATTTATATTTCAATATATGGAGTTTATATTAACAGACAGTTAGTTGATGGCACCAATTGCCATATTCTTTCCAGTAACAGTAAACAGTGGGCGGAGCGCTCACCTGTATGTACGCGTCTGAAGCCAGCGTATCGTAGTAATCGGAAAGATTCATCAGGCAGTGCTCGGACACGCATACGCAAGGTATGGATTCATCAGTGTCTTCATTCTTTACCTCGACGGCCTCCAATTTCGGATATATCATACTCAGGTAATGGGCGGAATGTCCGAAGCCCCACCACTTGTCTTCTATCAAAAACAGGTAGATATGATACAGATTTTTACATTCCTTGTCAAACACTAATTCCGGAATTTCCATTTTGTATTTTGTTATAAGTTAATAATCGCTCACACACCTCACACGGAAACTTGTATCTTTAGCCTGCCATGAACAAGCGGGACTATTTGCCGTAAAATCAAAATACCAGGCTTCGGTTGCACTTTTCTCTGTGGCAGCCCAATACTTCTTGGTTGAAGTGCTTCCCATCGGATTAGAAATTCCTTCTTTATTCGGATAGATAATGCCTATAGGCTCACGAAACATCCACATCAATTGTAGCTCCCTCTGGGTAGGAAGACGCCATTTGCGACCTCTCCCAACCCCATTGCTGTAGTTGAGACATCCGCTGGGATTGGTTCCTGAAAAGACAGCATCCAGATTTCCATTATTACCAGCAGGCACACCTTCGGCTTCCATCCAGGTATTATCATTAGGCACATCTGTGGGAGCAACAATGAAACGCATCGGTATCTTGTCATTCACCAATATGTTTCCCTTGTTTCCCCGGTCTACCTGATGACGGATGGTCGCACCGTTTTTCGTCATTTTGAACCCTACCCCCCACCGGGCGGATTCTGCCAGCCCTTCGGAGTAAATGACAGCGTAAGTTTTATTGTTAACCGTTTCTTTTTGTATATATTGCCCGAAAACATGCAAGGGGAAACAGATGCATACCCAGGCAATCGACAGGATGATATAATATTTGAAATTCATAATTTGTATTTTTAACGGGTTAGATATTATTGACCGAAGACTAAAGCATCCGCATCCCGAAAGCCCCTGACATAATGACGATTCCCGTCATCATTGACAGGTGCAGTTTTCACCTCTCCTTTATTCGTGATTATATAAGCTCTGGCTTCACCAAGGGCGGTAGATGACCAGTAACTGGTATTCAGTTGTCCCACTGTACTTGCAGTGGATATCCATGTACCTATCAGCTCTCCTATGGATGGAAGATACCAGATAAAAGATTTGCCAACCGTGTTAAATCCGTTCAGTCCCATATAGCAGCACAAAGCCGCAGGATATTTCTCAAAGGTGTTGCTATTGGCTTGCAGTTTTGAGGTATTGGCATGACCGTCTATCAAGGAAGTCGCTCCCAGATTATTGTATGCGATTCCTGTACACCATCTCACGTCTTGTCTTCCGAGCACCTCCCATTCTCTAAGCGATGGGTAGCCCGCATCCCCGAAATAGGCTTCTATCTTTTTTGAGTACTTCCATTTAACAGCATTACCGTCGTTTATTATCGACAAGTCTTTACCGTCTGCATCATACGCCGTGAGCTTTCCAGAGAAATAGCCCGGAGTAAACCTCACTACATTGGTATCTTCAGCCTGCCTTCCTTTCAGCGTAATGTTATAGGTCAGGTTGCAATTGGGGCTCACACTGAAATCGGTAGTCAGGTTGTTCCCCAAATAAATCTGGTAGATAACGTAATCCTGCACCACAGGAACGGGAACAACTCCTCCAGGTGACATCTTTCTGCCCATAATTTGAAGATAAGTACCTCCGAATGGAGCATTATCACGACGGGTGGACTGGGTAGAGGCTACTACGGTTTGTTGAAGATTGATAGGTATATAGGACTCATCGGTATTCACAGGCAGATCATCTCCCTGTTGGGAGGTATATGTCTTCACCCAAAAATCGGAAGCCAGTGTGGTGGAGCCTGTGGCGGTAGGAAAGACGGGGAATCTTCCCTGTATATTGTAGAAGCTTCTGTTGGGGATATTCATCAACGAAACGTCCCACTTATCAAAGGCATCGGTTATGGCTGCATTGCCCGTTATATTAAACCTGACCTTTGCCACAGTGCGTTGCAGAGTGACCATAAGCTGTTTGCCCTGACCTTCTATCATCGCGTTCACCATACCGCACATGATCATGGCTTCTTTTTGCACACCGCTGTCCGTCTGGATTCGCAAAGGGAAAAGATCGTTATTGCCTGTTTTCGTAACACACAGGTCTTGAAAATCCGTGTAGGTAGAATTATTCAGCATCAAGCTAGAGAAGTCTCCGTCTTTAGTGGTGTTTGTTATAACCACAAACCGGTGTTTGATGTATCTACCGGGCTCAGTTGACGACCCGGTCAACTGAACCGTTACCTCATCTGTCTTGATAATTCCACCCGGGCAATTGTATGTCTTGATGCCAATCAGTCGGGAATCATCCGTGATTCCGTTGAACTGCAACAGGGTGAACGTATAAATGCCGGTTTCTTTGTCTACGGCTGCTATGGCAGCCCTGGTATCGGGTGTCTCCATCAGTTCTATATCCATGTCTTTATTCGAAACAGACAAAGCCACAAGATCCCCTCCAGCCCGTGTTCCTGCCGAAAACGTAGTTCCATAGGCTTCCATATTGAGGTTCAGTATTGCGGAAACAGTACCCACCGACGAGGGGGTGACAGCAGGGGAAGGTATCCTGTCGTCATCCGTACATCCTGCCAGTAGCGGACCTATCATACATATTGAAAACAGTAATCTTTTAAGCATAAAAATAGGGTTTGTTTGATAAGTGAGCAATTAAAATCATTTGGGATCGGTCGGATAATAATCCCGGACACAACGCACGGCATAATTCTGGCTCTTATCCGCCACAGATGCCACCGGACCCTTTTCTAAAAATATACTTGTCGCATAATAGTAAAAACTCCATGCGTTAGTTTCATCTACTTCAGTAGCTGTCCAGTAATTTTTATATAGGTTTTCATCGGCTATGAAATTCAGATATTTAATTGGTTCCATGGTGAAATTATACATATAATATACTAATACTGCCCTGAGTTCGGAGGCTCTCGGAAGTCTCCAGCCTGTCAATCCGCCTCCACTATATTTTTGGCAGATTTCTTTGGCTTTCAGCACGCCGTTTTCATCTTGCCACGGCACCTGTTCAATAGAAATGTCTTTCGTTGTTACGTATAGTTTAGGAAGAATACCTTCCGACTTGCCCAATCCTTCATAATCAACGACTTCGCAACAGCCTTGGGGTACGGAAAGCTTCGTGCCTTGCAGTACATAGCTTCCGTTGCCGCCCAAAGCCACAGTAGTCAGATAATTTGCATACGGATGTGCATTGGCACCTAAGCCTATAGGTTTTGGAGGGAAGTAATTCCCATAACTACCAGGAATAGTAGGCCAAGAATATTGTCCCTCAACTAACAGTACATAATCCTTGGAAACGGGAATACTTTCACCAAAACTCCCGTTAATAGTGGTTGATGTCCAGTTCACAAGATTCAGAGCCAACGATGAGTTATTGAATTCAAGATTATACGTATTCATATATCCCTGCCGGAAGCCATAGGTGTTTTCGTCCTGATTCAGATGCTCCCTCAGCAGGGGAAAGATTTCCTTATTGCCGTTTATGTCCAATATAAGGACAACATCCCCGTCTTTCACGTTCGCATCCATGAACGAGGGAACGAGGAACTGGTAAGTCACGGGACTGTTGGAAGAGGTGGCATTCAGTGACTGTTCCCCCTTTATCTCCCTTATCGGGCCTACAGCTGATCCTGCCATTGCCAGACCTGTTTGTGGGCTGATAGTTCCCTTGTTTTTAATCCAGTTTCCGTTCAGGTTGTCTATAGCCACACCGCTCAGTTTAACAGGATCACCAGTCCCCACATATTTCGATACGTTGATCACTATCCACGAGTAAGCATGCTGGAACTTTAAATCGATACGCGCTGCGCTTCCACCAGCTTGAGTAGTGAGCGTAGCAGAGGTTGCGATATTATAGAGTATCTCTGTCTGCATGAGAGAACTGGTAGCGGTGAAATCAAATGGAATTCCATCGGTGAAAGCTCCGGTAGTTCTGGTAGCAGGATAATAGGCGACCACTTTCAGGGGTTTCCCTGCAGGGGCCTTGAGAGGGGTATCCACTTCCACATTATCGGAAGTTCTTTTGAATGACCACTCCCACGGGGCATCCTGTGTCTCCCTGCACATAGTTGCCGTCAAGTCATCGGAGCCGGTAAAGATGGTTCCCTTTGCTTCATTGTTTTTCGTAATGGAAATGCCAAATTGATAGTTGTTATCGGAAAATGCGTCCATAGTGGTGACATTTCTTGTTTTGGGATTCACTGTACGGGTTACAGACGCATCGAAATTCAGAACCACTTCCTGGGTTGGAATCTCCGTATCGCTCCGGTCTGCTTCTTCACATGCTCCTGCCAATAGCAGGAAGCACGATACAAGGAAGAGGGTTCCGGATAAACCATATATTCTTCGAGTTTTCATAATTGCCGTTCTATATAATATCTTCTTAATCTTTATTTTATCGTTTTAATCCGATTGCCGGACACAACGGATTTTTTTTGTATCGGACTTTACTGAGTTCGTCGCATTGGGACTTGTATTGCCAAAGTCTATAATCCAAACCTGTTCGGAGTGCTTCCTGTCTTGATCTGATGTACTTACCTGATATTCCGAGCCGCTCCAGTACACTTCGGTGAGCGGAGTAAACCCCCTCATCTTCTTCAGACTCTCCTGGTTCAAGTAAATCAAAGCCAGTTCGGAAAGGCGCGGAAGCCTCCAGTCATTATATCCTCCTTCCCTATAGCTGCGACAAACGTCGAAAGCCGTTAGTTTACCGTTCGTCTTCCAGGCTATCCGGTCTCCGCCGGTCGTGTTAGTAACATCATCACCCGCCACCATCAGATTAGGGTATGCACCCTCATACGAGAAAGCATTTGCTACCGAGGAATATAGCCGTCCGTTCTGGACTCCTATCGGGAACCGTTCGGCATAAAAAGAGTTTGCCTCGCCATAAAATTCGTTGTAGTTGAAAGGCTTATATTGATTACCTCCCCAATAGTCTCTCTTTACGGGAATTTTATCAGATGAGGTCCATTGCACATTTTCCCCATTCACTCTCCCGTAGCTTATATTATATCCGATTAAGGAGGGTACAGAAGCTGTTTTAGATGTATCCCATCCTTCGATCTCGACCTCGAATCCCATGTTTTCGGGCTTACTGTTATATGCCAGTTCGGCAGTGGTGTATCCCTGGTCCTCAATCTTGGTTATGGTAAATTGATATACGTGGTTGCGCAGGATATTCATCTTATTACCGGAGATGTCATTGGTAAAGTCCACGCGATAGTAGGTCAGAGCCGCAGAGTTCTTGTAATAGCCGCCTACGATCATTGCCAGGCGATTGGTATGATTGTCATCGAATACACTCCCCCATTGCAAGTCGGCTTCGGGTAGGTAGATTCGTCCCAAACAGTAAGTGCCGTTCGTGATGTATGTTTGGCCGTATGTCATCGTAGCTGTTCCGCCGGAAGCGGCGGAGGGACGGTCTATGGCTATCTGATTTGAGGTAATGCCACCAGTGGTAACAGTATTCCAATGGTAGTTTCCCACTGCCGGCATGTAGGTGTATTTCTGCCCCGCTTTCCATACTTGTACCTCAGTCATAACGAAAGGTTGTTTGGCACTGCCTGTATTGGTCCATGAGACAGTACCATCCGGATTTGTTTTCTTGGTGCCGATACCGATATCCACACGTGCCACGGCACGGATCAGTTCCGTGTTGCCGTTATATCGGGTATTTTCCTGTACCTGCACTGAGGCACCTCCATTTACCACCCCGAACATGGGGAACGGGCAGGAGTCATCGAATACAAGAGGAACGGTAGTTTCCGCGCTCAAACAGGCTTGCTGCACCTGAGCGTAGGTCTTGCCGTACAGGCCGTAAAGAAATCCGTAGTCAGGCAGGTTGGCAAGGATAATGAGCTTGTAGTTATCGTCCGTTCCCATGCTCTGCAGTAAGGTAGCGGTATATTTTCCTCCGGTAGTCCCAGTTCCCTTTGCCACGTAGCGCAGGGTGCCGTAAGATTCACCATCGGCATTGAACTGAAGAATATAAATCGAGGTAATCCGCGCGTCGGCATCCACACTGCTTCCCGAATCATCAGCGATGCCTGAAGTAGCCACGGAAAACTCTACAAGGACGGGACTGTCGTCCTGCGGCACCTCATAAAAGCCGTCATTCTGGCAAGCTCCCACCAAAATGATAACCCCAAGGAGTTTAATCAGATTGTTCAGTCCCAATATATTATTATTTCTTATCTTCATATTATATTCTTTCTCAGCTTATATCCTTTCTCACTCAGCGAAGCAAAAAATCAATTGTATTCTTTCCAGATAACCGTTTCACCCCACTCCGTAAGTTCAATCTCTACGTTTACGGAGCCTTCGAAATTCAATAAGAGATTCATGGTTTTACCTACTACAGGGATAATAGGGTTTCCGCTGCCATCAGCATGTACGCTCTTGAGCAAAGTGCCGTTGTGGTAGATTTCGATGGTAAGCCCGGTGGCGTTCAGTGTGGGAAAGAGCCTGAACATGGAAACCTCGAAGTCTTTGTTTTTCCCGGGGGTTACCGGTGGGGAATAAGAAGCCGGAGTTCCTCCGTACGTTCCGTCAAAATTCATCCGGCTGTTTGTTTCGCGAACCACAAGCGAGTAGTCCCAGTCTTCCGTGCCGGTGAGCCGTTGCAATCCGCGCAGGGTTATATTCATTGACGCCGTCATGCGGGAAACAGATACAACCTGTCTTTCGGGCTTAGCGGGCGTTGTGTTATTTTCTAATTTAAGCTCTCCGTATAACAAATCGGTGGGAGAGGTAAAGATGCCCTGTTCCACCCTTGTGGGTTCAGCAGGCTTCAAGGAGATGAAGCCGCCAGAGCATGAGCCGCCCTTTTCGGGAGGGCTGACGGACATCGTACCGTCTTGCGTGTTGCACAAGGCTACGCAATGGAGCATGGGAATGTCCGGATAGTTGAGGATAACAGGTTCCGTAGCGCTCATGGAGAATACATCGAGCAGTTTGTCTTTATCATCAAATACATAGAGGCTTATATCTTTCATGGATTCAGGCAAAATACCTGCAGGCAGCTCCACTGTCAGAGGAGTACCCTTGTAGCAATCATCGGTATTCTCAGCTATGCATCCCGATAACAGCAACAGTGTGAGCATGAAGTATAATATCCCCGGGATGTACCAGAGTCTGTAATTACCTGTCATAATGGGTTTCTTTCTTGGTTTTATTTCTTAAAAGGCTTTGAGTATCTGCCACGGAAACTCCGTGGCAGATATCCAGAATAAATTTGCATGCCCCAAGGGACAGCTGTCAGGGATTCAATCCGGGAGTTATGTCCATTCTTTGTTAATATCCGGTACCAATGTCCAGCTTGCCGGAGTAACGGTTACCTCAATGGCACTGTTTATGGTCGGTTTTTCCGGTTCTTCGGTACCACCACCACCGGTACCACCATCGTCGGTAGGTTTAAAATTACCGTTCAGTTTTAGAGACACAGTATAAACCTTACCCGGTTCAAGTTCCGCCTGATCTCCGCCTCCGAAATAAGCGGTAAAATACAAGGTCTTATCTTCCTTTTCAATACTCTGAGCTGCATCAGCCTGTGTTTTTCTCCATTTCACTTCAACCACAAGGGCAGTAGGATGATTAGCTATTTCAGAAACGCCGGTATTTGCGAATGTGTACCAGTGCCCTATATCCGAGATGCTGTTTGTTGTAGTCACAAATTTGTCAGTACCGGCCTCGATGCTATATTCATCATTCGCTTTGTACCCGTTGGGTGCCGTACCGGTCCATGGAGCAGCCCACGCTACACCACCGGCGAATATCTTGTCGCCTTGTGCCATATAATCGGTACCGGCATCGGTAGCAGGCAGGAAATGCGTAGCTCTCTGTACATTCATAAGGTACACGCGTGTGATGGTAAAGTTTGCGTCAGCAGAATTGTCAAATGAGCCTGCTTGAACATATTTATTATCAGAAATATCTTTACCATTAAATGAAATTTCCTTAAGCTGCACTCTGGCTGCCAAATAGTTCAGTGGTACAACAACAGAGGCTTTCATGGTGCCATTTTCATCGGCGAATGTGCCCACAGTTCCTGTTCCCGACATATAGACATTAACATCTTTCTGACTTACAGCTCCGGTAGGATCATCCGGATTTTGAAACATATCTGCCAGCACAGCCTTGAGTGCGATCTTGCTGGAGACAGTAGCAAACATTTTTCCAGCAGTTGTCTGATCTCCGGTATTGGTAACAACTGCCACTTCCTTGGCGTCCGTTGTAGTTGGTACCTCATTAGCACCTGTCGACGGAGTACCAAAATACTTTTTCGCAATAACGTTGCCAGAACTGTTGAAAACAAATATTGTAAGGTCATTCACCTTACTGTTCTTGGTCGACAACTCATCATTACTAGGCAAACCTGCCGCCCTTGACTGATTACCGGTTCCGGCCACTTTGACAACAATCTTTGCGTCAGAAGCATCGGTTTTTACACCTGTAATTTCATCGTCGTTCTGTGAACAACCTGCCAATGCCGCAACCGCGCACATCAACAATAATAAACTTTTCACTTTCATTCTACAATTTTTAAATTAATAATCTACAATATCTATTCAAATCCTAAATTTCTTTTTTATTGACTCTCTATTCCGTAATAGAGACGTAGGATCGATAAAAATTATTTTAAACAAATGATTAACAATGCATTATAGGAGATTATTATTAAGAAATATAGAATATTTACAGAGATATTTCTTCTTTATAATAGAATAAGCAGTGTTTCAATATTATATAGGTTTATTACCGGCATTATGTTGAAACATTGCTGAAACAAAATAAAAAACAACAACTAAAAGAATAGTCTATGAATAAGAAAACATCACTAAACAAACTGCTCTATATACAAGAGCATTTGTCATGTAGAAATTACCGTGAAAAGCTGGAAAATGGATTCAAATATATTGAGTTCAAAAAGGATGAAGTCGCACAGGAAATGGAGACTACATGGAATCATATCGTATTCTTGCTTGAGGGAGAATGTGTCATTAACTATAATCAGTTCAAGGACCGGAAATTCCAGGCAGGATCAATCATTTTATTACCTAAGATGTCTACAGTAAAAATAGAGGTAACGGCAGGAACCCGCTTGCTTTCATTGTCGTTCGGCATCTCTTTAAATCTTTGTGATAAGTTTGCTTTGCAATCGCTAACCGAACTTTGTGATAACCTGGATTATAATTTTGAACCAGTCGGCATACGTTATCCGCTTCCTCCTTTTTTAGAGCTTGTAACGCATTGTCTGAAGCAGAAAATGGACTGCAAACATTTTCATAGTTTGTTGCAGCAGGAGTTGTTTTTTTTACTACGCGGTTTTTATACTAAGGAAGAACTTGCACTCTTATTTTATCCGATTCTGGCAACAGAGTTGTCATTTAAAGATTTTATCATTGAGAATGGTTCCAAAGTAAATAATGTGAATGAACTTATTTCCCTTTCAAACATGGGAAAATGTAACTTTCACAGCAAGTTTAAGCAGGTCTTCGGAGTAACTGCCAAACAATGGTTGCTGAAACAACGTGACCAACATATATTAAATAAGGTAATGGCGTCGGAGACTACGATTGGAGAGTTGATGGAGGAGTTCAATTTTAATTCCCAGGCCCATTTTACATATTACTGCAAACGGCATTTCGATTGTACGCCGCGAGAGCTAATTATGAAGTATCAGGCTATGATTTAGTAGTTTTTTGCCTGAATGGAGCCAGTAAGTACAAAATATGAAAAAAAACATTCTTTTTGGAAATGAATGCAAATTGCAGATGGTCTATCTTTGCACCACAAATATATAGGACCTATGATTTTGTAGCCTACGTCTCTATTACGGAATAGAGTGTCATAAACATACTTTCAAAAAAAGATTGATCCACATCATAAAAGGCTGTTAACCATATCGTTTATCCTTTTAAGATTGGTCGGATCAAGTTCTTTAAGATACACCTGAGTCATTTCTTCTTTCGTGTGTCCTAAACCGGTGCTGATTGTAGCAATTGGTGCGCCATATTCCCTCGCCAGAGTTGCCCAAGTATGGCGGGCGATGTATGTTGTCAGTGGTGGAGTAATACGCAATTTCTCGGATATGGTTTTTAAATGCCTGTTTGTCCGCTCCAGGGCTACGCGGTATTGTTCATATTCATTTTTATCTGTTTTAGGGTTGATTACTGGTTTGAGAATGGGAAATACATAGCTGTCCGCACTTTCTTTATGAACACCGTATTCATCCAGAATGGCCTGGATCTGAGAGGTTATTGTAATTTGGATGGTCTGTTTGGACTTATGTCTCCTATAGCTTATTGAATTTCCATTAATATTCTTCCATTTTAAAAAAGCAATATCCACAAACGCCATTCCCTGGGCATAAAAACCGAATAAAAAGATAGCCCGAGATTGTATCAACTCCGGATGGGAGCTAAGGTCGGACTGCGTTAACCGTAGCATCTGCTCTTTGTTCAGGGCGCGTTTTATGGTTTTGCATGGTTTGGTACAAATGTCCTTGAACGGGTAAGTACATTTGGGCACGAAGCCGTCTTTTACGGCCAGGTTATATAAGGTACGAAAGTTGCGTAAATAATATGCCTGCGTATTCTCACTGACTCCATTGCCGGACAAGAAATCTTTGTAGCAGATTACGAACCGTTGGGTGACCTGGGACATTTTCACCTGCTTTGAGCCGATATATTTAGCCAGGGAGGAACGGGTACTTCGATAGGCTGCCGCAATACCATCTTTTTTCATTGACTTTTTCCAGGATATCTGGGAATCGATGAAATCTAATAATATGTATTTCCCCGCAGGTTTGGATGCGACAGCGACGGCGATGTCTTTCACGGTATATTCATCTCCAGTAGCTTCAAGCCGTCTGATCTGGAGATAAAAAAGCCTGGCTGTCTTATGTAACTCCCGGCTGATCGCACAACCGGAGCAGTTGTTGGAACTAACCTTTTCTGAAATTTGTATAAATTCATTTTCGTTCATGCGGTATTTAGTATATACGATCTCTTTTTTCCTCCGGTGGAGAAGTTGAAATACTACAGGGTAACTTCCGTCTTTCAGTACTCTACATTTGTTTAACTTAAGTTTTACTGTTGCCATCGTTTTTAATTTGAGTATAACATTATTAATTTCTATGGCAACAAAGTAAGATCGTTCTTACAAATACGCAAAGTATAAGTATGGCTTTTTTTATGCTTCTCTGCCCGAGAAAAATAAATGTTGCAAATCGTTCTGAACAAACACTTTCGGAAACTCTGTTAGGACAGACGTTGTTCAAAAGGTAATTACCCGAAATGGGGCATATCACACCGATTTTTCATTCTTGGATGAAACAAAATCATCACTGTAGAGACACAAAATTGGATACAATATTCCCAATAGTTATTAAGACCAACTTCTTAAATCGTTGCAAATTTAACTATATATACGCGCATGTCGATTACCAATCAGCGCAGAAATACTACAAATCAACAACAGATGGTTTATTTTGACGTAAAATTGTCCTTATCCCCGTTTCTTATCTGCATCGGGGTACCTCCTAAATGTTGCTTGCAATAGAAATTAAAATGTGAGGAAGTTATGAATTTATATTCGTACATGATTTGTTTCAATGAGATAGCAGGGTCCTTCAATTTCTGAAGGATTTGATTGACTTTACGGTCTTGCATCCACTTATAAGGGGTTGCATTAAAATTCTCCTTAAAAAGTTTCTCAAAGGATCTTACACTGTACCCCAACAAGTGAGCTAACTCTTTTGAAGACTTTACTTTCAAGTAATTATCTAAGACTTGATCTACAAAAAGCGGACTGCTTCCCAGTGATGAATAGAAGATCTGAATTATTTCTTCATAGGTATAAAAGTGCTTAAATATCAGATACATTTCTTTGTACTTCAGAATATATAAGTGGTGGCAGTTGATTCCGGCATCAATATAGCTTTTCATCTGATAGACCAGACTTTTTATGGCATCTTTCATGGGGATACCTCGGCATGGGAATTTTACAGTGTTTTTTCTTTTGAAAAGTATTTTGGTTTTTATGGTGGAACATGGAAAAACCGATGTATTGTATCCGGTAAGAATCAAAGTTGTCTTTGCAATAGCTTTCCACTTGAAAGTATTGTTTTTAGGAAGAAAAAACATTTCATTTTCTGATATGGGAAGGTTAATGTATTGATTAAAATCAATGATAATGCCTCCCGTAAGTATGAAGATTAAATGATTGGTTGTCTTACTGTGCAGTTCCAATGACTCCCCGGCCTCCATCTCAAGATACTGTGGTATAGCCTTATAATCCGGAGAATAAAAAGGGCATATTCCCAGATTTTGATTTGTGCTTTTGTCTGAATTTTGCATTTATTTAATATTTTATAGTCAGTACATTTAGAGTCAGCGTATAGCTCTTTTCAAAAAGATGTATTTTGACAATCTCTTAAAGGTAAGTAACCAATTATCAGGGTATGCGTTTCGTTTGTCTCTCCCAATACCGAATATAGCCCTAAGTGGACAGGGCTGGTTGCCGAATACAAATATATACAATAAAACTTAAAGTAAAAGGTTTATAATGAAGTTTTTCAGGATTTATACAATGCTTATCGCCCCATGTAGGGTGCATTGGAGACTATAAACAACATCCATGTATCTCATTTTGGCGATACATGGATGTAGGTTATTAACTGGTTTCCAATAATTTATAAAGTGAGGTAAAGTATAGCAAAGCTGTTTCATGTAGGTTTGTCCGATGATAAGTAGTTGCCCGCTGTACGCGTGCAGCCTAACCGCTTTTTCTTATTTACAAGCAAATTAAAAATCTCAATCAAAGTCACGGCATTCTCTTTCTCTATGTTGTTTTTTTCTTTATTTCCTTAATTAACAATTCATTAAATAGAGGTGAATTAACGAAAAATAAAAGGAAACACGAAAAGTTTAGCTAAGGGGAGAAAGGGAAATAACACCTGGTTCAGCAAAACGGATAGGGTTATTCTGGCTCATAGAACACTTTTAATGCGTAAAAAGATAGAGCTTACTTCCGGACAGCACGGACATGAATCTCCACCCGTTTGTCGTCAAGAATGCGCTTCATGGCTTTCCAGATGGGCATGTCTTCAATGCCCGCTATCTTCAGGGCTTCCAAAACCATAGCATTCTCCATAAGCCGGAGATAATCGTCTTCGGGGACGGGAATGCGCTTGTCTTCGTGGGTCTTGAGTCTTGCCATAGGGATGTATGATTTTTGAGTAATGTTCAGGCTTTAAATCTCATAGCCGTCTGCCTGCATTTGACGGACCAATTCGTCTGCACGGTCTATGAAGTCGGAAATGACACCTTCCTGATTGGCAATATCGTTGCGTTTGTTGAGAATTTCCAATACGCCTTGCTTGGTACGGCTGGATGATGTCTTGCCATTCAAGGGATCGAAATAGATGGTCTTATAGTTTTTCTTACCGCCAAAATTGATGACTACACGATATTCCTTCTTCGGCACGATAAATGATTCGATGGTAACGTTGGATAATACTTGAGTGGCAGAAGTTACCACGTATCCGTTTTTACCTTTGTGCATGGGTTTGAGTTCTACCTCATACAGGGTATTGGGGAGGACGCTCCCCTTGAGTTCTTCTGCAAGGATACAAATTCTTTTTCCATAAACGGAGTCCTCGCGAACGCCTTTTAGTTTGTTGTCTTTCGTTTTGGATACAAATCCGATCAGTTCATTTGTTTTTTCGGACTTAACAAACTTCAGCTGTGTTTTTTCAATCATTATTTCCTATTTCATAGGTTCAATCTGTTTTCTTTCAATTTACAATCTGTTTTCTTTCAATTCACTTGTTTGAGCAAACAAAATTAGGGCTTTGAAACCGGTTTTCCAAATAATTCTGCCAATTATTTTCCGGCTCCAAAGCCCTGTATTGATAGGGATTTAACGCTCCTTAACGCAGCCTTTGAGCCTTCGAAAAGTGGGCGAAACGCTCGTCTGTTTTGGACGTGTCGAATGGAAATTGACACTTCCAGTAACGGTAGATTCTTTCCTTGGGCAAAGTCCTGTAATACACGTCGTTATGGTCTATCCACTGTACCCCCTGCTCGGTGTTCAAATCTATAAATGTAGGACTGTCCGGAATCTTGGGGTTGGGACCGACATACAAATTGCACTTGTCGTGCCCTTCCACAAATATACAGTGAATTTTTATAATCGGATCGACATCATACTTGCGGGCGAACGCTGCAAAGTCATAAATATCCGTTTCGTAAAGACTTCCTCCAAAGTGTTCGGGCGCTTCCTTTTGAAGACGTTCCATGGCCTCCTGTATGGGTTTTCGGGATTCGATTTCCTTCAGTCTGGCCGGGGTGACTGCTTTGGTGGTGACGTATGCCACACGAAAACCTTCACCGGTGCTGTCGGTGACATGGAGGTTGCAGAGGTGTTCGACTTTCGCCCAGGCATCGTCGATAGGGTCTGTGGTGTCGACGCAATCTTTGATGCAAATGATAGTGACGCCAAGAACTACCATGATAGGTATGAAGAACCTTGCTAAAAGGATGATCCGGATGTGGGTGGTATCATTATTCTTTTGACTCATAGATTTTCAGTATGTGGGTTCCGTCGCTACCACGGGTTTCGTTAGTGCAGGTGGTGTAACCAAGGGCAGTCAGTCTTCTACGGTAGCCCTCCAGTTCATCTGCCGATAAGCGGGTGACATGGACGACTGCCCCGTTCTCTTCGAGGTATGGCTCCTGCGGGATTTCCAGCACCTCGGACACAAGGGCGGAATCTTCCAGAAAACATTCATACTTGTCGGCTACATGGAAAAGTACTATCGCTTCTTTTCCGAACCTCGCTTTCATTACGCCGACAATATGGTGTATATAGTCAGCGCTCACTTCAATTTCCAATTCTTTCATATCTTCTTTTTCAGTTAAACTATTCTATTTCTACTTGCTTTACAAGGCATGCATCGCACAGTCCGCCGTAACGGGTAAACTTATACTTGCTGACAGGGCTGCCGCAGCAGGTGCAGGTGCATTTCTTGTTGGATTCTTTTTTATATATAATCAAGTCAATTGCGCTATGGGATAGGCCGTATGCGTCCGCCAAAGCGCGTGCGATGTGTCCGCCGTTATGCCTGCCCTGATTACGAATTTCATAGTACTCGCTGCGGATAATGACCGCACGGCAGGCAGATGTATACAGAATGCCATGTTCGGATAGTTTTTCTATCAGTGTAACGTCCATCTCAAGGATACGGGAAAGTTTCTCTTTTTCCCGGTTAGTCAATGTCTTTTTCATATCGGTTAAGGTCTGGCTGCATATATAGGAAACGCTGTTCACTACATATATAGGGATTAGGTTAATAAATAGCTGTAAATTAGCCTGTTATTGCCGTACTACTTTGATATGTACAATGACAAGGCAAATATACTGGTTTCCGGGCAATTTATAGGTAAGTAAGCTGCTGAAAAGAGGATGGTTTTCGGACTTTTCATACCGGTTCTCCCAAAAGATTAGGGAGGGGTGGCAGGGAATGGGGTTAGAGTGTCATATCTTAATTGATGCACTGCAAGTATGATTGTTAATAACTTTTTGTTTTTATCTAAGACAATTACTTTTAGGTTGTGTATTTTTGCCTAAAAAATAATGTTATGATATACTCTGAGCCACAAAAGAAACTGCTGGAATACATTGCAAAAACAAATGAAGAATGCAATCCTTCAACAATTATTCGCAAGATAATGGGAATAACAGATTTGTCTGTTATAGAATTCATTGAAGAAAAACAGGAAGTCAATTTCTACACCTCCAAAACTGGTGATAATATGATAGCACAGACATTTATCCAATGCTTAGTTTTATTGGATAAACTTGAAAGGGAAAATATGATTTTCATAGAGAAAGGAAAAACGGATTTATCAACTCAAAATTATATTGGAATAACAAATACTATCCAGCAAATTTCAGAGGAAGAGAAAGGAGAAGAGTCAAGGTCTGAAAGTGAGAATTTTCCTTCTAAAGAAAAATACTATGACTCAAGATTCCCCCTTCTCATCCAATCTTGTGGCACGCGCAGAACTAATGCTTATGAATTAATTCTCAAATACACTAATGTCATCGTTTATCCAACCCCAGAGCTTATTGAATTCGTAGAGAAAGGATTTAAGACACCAGAGGACTTCAGATTTGAAAAGCAACTTGAAACAGAACGTGAACAGCATAGAAAGGAGATAAAGTGGACACAAAGGACACTGATAGCTGCTATTTTAATTCCTCTAATAACATGTATAATAGATAATTCTACAGATTCAGACGTTTCTTTATTGAATAAAGATATAAAGATTGAACTTATGGATACAATTCACACACAGGTATTATCTAATCAGTCTTATGAGAAGGATACCAGTAAAGTAATGCTATCAGATAAGCGATCCAATTAAAAGCTTTTGTTTTGAGTTGAACTATTTGTCGGATTCGTAAGCGGCTTTTGCCCACCTGAGAATTTGGCGGGTGTAACCGCAAATGCCTTCCCATTTTAGCATGGCGTCGAGCAGTTCGTAGCCGCTCATGTCATCAACTTGTTCCTGAGTGTACTCTTCGGTTTTTACCAGGAGGTGTTTTAGTTCTTCTTTGGTCATGATGGTTTTGTTTTTAGATTCTTGTATCAGTGATAGAAATTTAAGCCGTTTTATTGTTCCGATTGACAAACGTGGTATCAGGACGCTGGAATTTACCATTGACGTAATCATTCGCCACCCTTTTATAGGTCAAACCGCAAATGATACCCCCGGCATCAAGGAAGCGGGCGTCATACTCGTTGGCATCCATGACGGGATAACCTTTGAACTCTGCCGGAAGTGTATCTTCGAACACCACAGCGACACGGTAGCCTTTCTTGAGCAACAGTTCGCATTCTTCCCAGTTCTCACCGCTGAAAGAGTATGTGATGTCATAGTTGCTGTACTTTTCAGAGAGTTCGGTATGGCTGAAGACTTTGGTATAATCGTAGAACTGGGTATCCGAGAACAGCTGAAGGATATTCTTGCCGTTTAAGGTGAATTGTTCCAGATGGATGTCGGAAGTACAGTTCAGGCGTACCGCAAACTTCATTCCGGCAGCTTCGGCTTTCTTCTTGGCTTGCCCGATCTCGTGGATGAGAAGCTGCATGAAGGTTTCCCTATCCTCGAAGAACAGCTTGGTTTTCTTGATACGGGATTGGGTAATCGCTCCGCCTTCCTTGTGGGAAAGAAGTTCCAGTTTGTTTCTTCCCGAGCCATGCAGGCAATATTTGCAGCAGTTGTCTGATTGAGGGCAGACGTTGTAGCCACTCAATGTGTGGGGCGCCAAATATACGCCATAGGTCATCACGTTCTGTTTCAGGCTCTTTTCCAGTTTCGGAGAATTGCAGCCGCCCAGATAGCTGATGCCTAAGTTTTTCTTTGTTTTGCTGGGACTGAATGTATTGTTCATAGGATGCGCTTTTATTCGTTATTGCTTGATTCTTCTTTTTCGCGGTGAATAATCAACTTGCCGCAATCCGGACAGAAAACATCGTTCTCACGGTCAGAAAAGATAGCTCTCCATTCCTTGCAATGGACGCAATCTGTTGATTTATCATTTCTTGCAATGAATTCTTTGTTTGTCAGCATCGTGTCCTCCCAGCCATCGGCATCATTAAGCCCCATTGAGTAAGCGTCATATTCGCCTTGTGTCTTAAATGTTTTTACATTGACTACACCGCCATGGTCATTGAGCCATTTCCCGGAAGGAATCTTTCCGGTTTCATCGTATCTTCTAACGGCTGAACCGCCGCAAATCACAGTTACTTTAATCATATTACGCCAAATTTAGTACATGACCTATAAAAAATAAGACATCCGAATACTGCTCGGGATAGATGTAAAACTCTCTTCTTTTCTCTCCAGTATCATCATCTATGCCATCAGCATATATTTTATCATACTTGTCAAGGTAAACTTCCGTTAATCTGATTTGCGGATTATCGTGTCTGCCGTATAGAGTGGAGGTAACGGGATAATTCTCACTCTCCAATTCGGCACCATCAACAACTTTTAATGATATTCTACCTTGATTTTCTTTAATGGCGGCTTTGATGAATGCTTCCATATCCTTTTTGAGTCGTGCTTCTGTACGACTCAGTTGTTTAAATTCTTCCTTTTTCATATTCTGTTGTATATATAGTTACCAAACCGTCATGCCTGCTCAAACATATCAAGCATATTCTCGTGTAATCTGCACAGCCAGTCAAGGTTCTGACAACCTAAGTCATAGCTGTACAAGGTGGCGGTAAAGCCTGTATCCTCATCCACGACATCCAGACTGATACCATTCTTGTCAAGAGAAACCTTTCTGACCGGAGAATCGTATGCGTTCCCTTCATTGTCGAACCAAACGACATAGCACAAATCCTCCAGATCATCATCCAGTTTCAGTTCTTTAAGTCCATGTTCTTTCAGAAGATTGATAATACTGTCTACAATCTCTTTCCGTAGCTCGTTTACCTTTTGTTGATAATCTTTCATAATCTTATTTTGGGTTTAAAATTTAATGTACTGATAGATTCGGTTGATCTCGTCCTTATTCAGCCCGATATATCTTTTGGTTGTCCGCACACTTTCGTGTACCAATATTTCGTTGAGAAATAGTAAAGACTCGGCACTTTTGCCACACTGCTCGTATACAAACCTGCCGAATGTTTTTCTGAAAGAGTGTGTGGAAAAATGCTTAATGGATAGCCGGTACTCCCGTTTGAAGTCTTTCAGTTTGTCATTGATATGCTCCAAAGAATAGATACGTTTGCGACGATAATTGTAAATGAGGGGCATATTTTTCTCAGGCTTTCCCATGAGTACATAAAGCTCTTGAAGTTTGGCGCTTACTGATGGAGCCAGAGGGATGCTGCGCGTCTTCTTTGTCTTATGCTCAATCTTTATCAGTTCGTCGGTATCAAGCACGTCTATCCAGCGAAGGGTCAGAAGGTCGGATATACGAAGGGCGGTACAGAACGCTACCCGGCAGTAGAGTTCCCATGTGTATAACTTGTCTTTTCTCAGACAATCACAAAGCCGGTTGAATTCCTCAATCGGCAGGTAGTCTGAGGTGGTTAGTTGGCCTTTGATACGTGTCATATTATTATTTGATATTGTTAGTTCTCATTGGATTGGTTTGTTTTTCTAATTCAAGCACTTCCCGGATAGCCTGTTCCTGTTTGCGGTGTTGCCAAAAATTCCAGAGGACGGATTCTTCTTGGGAGATTTCACGAACAGATGGTATGCCGCATTTCCCAAGATGTTCATTCACCAGCCAGCCACCGTAGTAACTATCGGGATTAAGGCTGTCGTGCCAAATAACCTCTCCGTGGCAACCGTGAACAATGAAGTTACAGACCGTCATCATGCAACATGTGCGGTCGATATCTTCCGCTACCAGATAATTTGTGGGATGCTCGGCATGTGCAGCCAGCAAAGTACGCCCGCTGCCACAAGTGGGGTCTAAGATCATACCGCTCCCACCGGTATCCTTGCCCGTAATCATTGTCATCAGCTCACAGATTTCGTCTGGGGTAAAGTTTTGTCCCAGACTTTTAGTACGGCTGCTATTTCCGCCGATAGACATATATAAGTCGCCAAATACATCGTACCACCCTTGCGTGGCTATTCGCCTTCTCATAATCAGTATCCATTGGCAAAGTATCTTCCAGAATAAGATGTTGTGTTCCTTTTTATAACGCCATGGTTTTAGGGGTTCGACTTTCCAGGTGAAGTACCCGATAATGTATCTTAGCATGTCACTGAAGACTTCCACCATATCATAGCCATTGGGATACGTGAGTTGTCTTAATAAGCTTTCAATCTCCCGGACCTCACAGGGAGCTTCGTAATGGTTGCTCATAAACAAAGGGGTATTAAAAAAGCGGTGGAGTTTTTAGTTCCACCGCTTCATAGGGTTATTTACTTTCGCTTCGTTTCTTTTCTTCGTAGCCTTCAACTTGCTTCATCACCATGTTGCAGAATGTCTGCCCGGCATCCGCGTACTGGCTGAAGTACCGTATCATCTTAAAGAAGTTGAACTTGAACTCACACCACTTCCCGTAGTAGTGGGCGCCCATCACGTTGCCATAAGATTTCTGGAACAGTTCCAACGTCAGCCCTTCCGTTGCCCGGACGCAATTATAGTCCCATTTCGCAATCCGGAGCATGAGCCGGAAGCTAAGCGGTTGAATTTTCCATGTACCAGAACATTGAGCCTCGGTTTCTTTTTCGGTAAATTCACCGGAATCGGAATCATCCGTCAGGTTATTGAAAATAACCTCCTTCACGTAATCCGGGACAAATTCAAGTTCTTCACCTTCAGGAGTGGTGGCAAATTCTACCTCTACAATGTGACCATAATATTCTTCGGTTAATATCTGCATAATTATGTATTCTATAATGTAAGTTTATTCATTTATACTGCCATTCATCATCTTAAAAGCCTCCTTCCTCATTACGCCCGCAGATTTCCGCGTTAATTATGTAACCGTCAGCAGAGAATGAATGATAAAAGATGTGATTTTCACCAATTAAGTCATCTACAATGTCATTGGTTATTTCTTCCTCGCTGGAGCTTTCAATGTCCCATCGCACGGTAAGGTAAACAGTTCTTGTTGCCCCTTCCATATTATTGGGCATAGCCGGAACGGATACGGACTGGGACACGTCCGAAACTTCATCTGTTGCCGGGATGTAGTCAATGATAAAGGATAGGTGCCCGGCAAAAATGTCATCAACACCAAACTTTACCGGCTCCCTGTTTTTATTGTCTACACCGGAAATCTTCAATTGGCCGTCTAAGATGGCTACCTTGGTGACTTCTATGTCCTGCGGTTCAGGTTCACTTTTGTTTGAGTTAATAGCTATGATCGGGGCATTGCCAATGTTCTCGCCACCCCACTCGTAACAGCCGCCATGTGCCTCTATCGCCAGCTTCAGTTCTTCGCATTCTAATGCTTTAATTTCATTGATTTTAGTTTGGTAATTGGAATGTTTCATGTTCTTATTCTTTTATTTTTATTTGATTGTTAAGAAAAATCCGTTGTACAATATGTTTCAAAATAGCTCTCACAAATGATCTGATTCCTTTCGGCACCAGTACTAAAACTATCCAGTGAGTATCCGTAAGCTTGCAGTAATTCAAGTTGTTCTTTTTCGTCTATCTCGTCAATGTTGATATCACCAGAACACCAGAGCCGTCTGTTAGAGATAAACTCCTTCACTTCCGTAACCACTGAAGATAAGCGAATTAATTCACCTGGATAACCACCGAGCATATCATAAATGATTCGCTCGGTAGAATCCGATTCTGGAAACAGTTTGTCCTGACAACAGTTTGGCTCACAATACCAGAATTCCTTATCGGAAATGGGTAGGCAGAACTGGAGTGTATCGGGGTCGGTGAATTGGATGCTGGGATTGAGTAGATTTTTCATACTTAATTGGTTTGCTTGTTTTCTTCCTCATATCTGTCTTCATGGTAGTAACTGCTATTTTGATAGTGGTAGCATCCTTTGGCTTCTCCGTCAAAGACGGGGCAGCGTTTCAAACCTACTTGTACTTTCTTTTTATTAATAATTTCATCATGTAGGTCCTCGGTGCAATTACCAGTGGCGGTACAACAGATACAATTATCACAATCTCTCATGGTTTAGTTCTTTCTATTATATTTTTAAATAAAGGTTGTTTAATACTCATACAAATCATATAAATACACTTCTCCATATATAGTCTTATCCGCAAATTGACTGTTGTAAAGAGTTAGCATGTTTTCGTCAAAACAGCCTAAAGTATCCACAAATACGCCATCCGATGTGTAACGGTTAAGTTCGCAATAGTCGCTATGTTGCTCAAAAAAAGATAACGGCTTTACAGACAACGATTTTCTTTCTGGTATTTCTATCATAAGTTATATGTATTATTATTTTTTCATTCCTCCGCATTCAGTCTGCTTTCAAAACCTTTAATCACTTCCGAGGCAACGTTGCAAAGTTCCACCTGCTTACTGAAATAATGTGTTTTGAAATGACGGTGCAGGAACAGTCTGAAACAACGCCATTTCCAACGAACCTTCCATGTATAGGGGTGCTTTCTCTCTTGGGCACGCAGATAAAAGGCACGATGGGAACAACTACGAAGAAGACACATCAACCTGTGGCGTGTGACGCCTTCATTACCTTGCTCTGACATGTGATCCCTGACCAGTCCGTAAAGGATATCGAAGTCCGGTGAGGATTTCAGGTAAAACTCCCGGAAGACGGTATTTTCATTGTTCTTCCATTCTTCCGGAGAGCTGGGATAAGGCTCTTGCTTGAAGAGGTTCATTATTTTACTTATCATTGCTGTTTCTTGTTACTTATCAGGATAAAACTCTTTTTCATTCTCGTAGTACCATGACACGAACAACTGTTTGGCAGGATTCATTTTCAGCCTGCCTTTGTAGTGGTAGCAGAAGAACTCATGGATCATGTCATATTCATAACCCATATCCATCAAGGCGTTTTCTAACAACCGGACAAGCCCGTCACGATGTTTCCCACAATTCCGCTTCTTCTCCTTTCGGGGCAGTCTTGTGCGGCCACCCCGACGTTTATGAATGCGCCCTTCCGTTCTTTTAAGTATGCGGGCGAATTTACGTCTCTGTTTGTAGAGTTCTTCATCGGTCAGTCTGATGTCCCTAAGTGCGGAGTAATACTTTCCGTCGAGTTCGAAGCAGAATCGGTAAATGCTTCCGTAATAGGCTTCACCAACAAAGAAGCTGCCCGAACGTTGTCTTTTGGGAGGAACGCAGCCCAGTAAGTCCCAGTACCGATGCTCGGTAATCTCTTCAAATTGGGTCTGGAGAGATGCTTGGTACTTGTTTATCATTGCATGGATTTCTTCAACGGTTACTGTAATCAGCCATGGATTTTTATAGCGTTCCCGCAACATCTCAAGGGTTTCCCCCTTATCGTAGTCGTTGTGTATTCCATCTGACATGGATGTGATAACAGCTCCCGTGAAACGGAAAGGGGTTACCACATATCTGAACGTATTATTGTTTTCTTCTTTTGTCATAAATTCTTTATTTATTAGTCTGTTATAGATTCTTTTGGTAATTTCATTGTGGATGGGAATATGTTTAGATTTTTATGGTTTGCCCAGTTAGCTGTTGCAGTGGAAATTCGTTTGTCCAAAATTCCTCATCTGTATGTTTGCCGAATGCTTCGTATCTGGCATTCCCTTCACGGTATATTACAATCTTATAAAAGTCTAAGCTGTTTTCAGGTGAAGTCAGTTCGTCCAGCTCACCGTCATCCAGATCCACAAACACCCACTGTTTGTCTGCCAGCAACTCTTCCATGTCAGGTTCTTCGTCCTTCGATTGGAAGAAATCCACCGAACCGTCATAAAACCTCATTGACTGAAAACTATAATCATCCCCGAAAGGCTTGACGGCTTCAATCCTTTTTTCCTGTAGCTTCCTCCATTCTTCTGATAAGTGAATGATTGCGAAATCGCAACAATCCCATTCGCTGTTCGTACTTGCCTTGATTAGAATATGTGCAGTCGGTTTGTCTGATATCTTCATTATATTGATTTTATTATGTTAATATTCCCTGCCTTTATGGTCATAGATAATTAATGAATTCTTATTTTATATGCCGGAATATCCTCGGCAAGATCCAGGAGACCTTCCAATGGATAGACTGTTTCATTGCCACCGGGAGATTTAATCTCAAAATCAGCAGTAGAACTATACTTTTTTGTCAATGTAACTTTCTCATTGATATACAGATTACGTAAAATGTTCAGTACAACTTCCGGTTCTTTACATTCAATATTTAATCTCATGTATTTTCTTTCTTTTTGCCTTCTTATCACGTATCATTTTCGCATATTTCTCAGGTAACTTCCTATATTTCCTCAAAGATTGAGCAGAAGAGTAGTCGTTTACATATACTTCTTTTATTATGCAGGATTTCAATTTACCTCTGGTGTCAAACAATATCCAGTCACCAGAGGTAAGGACTCCTTCATCTGTACAATATGCCTTACCACCTTTCTCCATATACCTTATTATAAAATTGTCAATTGATGTACAAGTGTATAAAATCATATTCTTTCATTTTAATGTTCGAATGATTTTTCTGTCAGATAATTTATCTTTAGCTCTTTACATACCATCCAGTTGATATTTTCAAGGCTGTACTGGCAATGGCAGGCCAAGAAAGTTTCAATCATATCGCTATCGTCAGACATCTTTGTCGTAATAATGTCCACTTCATTTGTTTCCTGGCATAAGACTGCTATGGTGATTTGTTGTTCTTGTGGGATATTCAGGCTTTTAATAAACCGGCATACCATGTCTTTGTCCTGTTCATTTGATAACCATATTTCGAAAGTCCTATATGTGGTGGCATCTTCCAGAATGGTTTCGTAGTCATCAGAACTCAGACCTACCCAGTCGTCATCGTCACCGTACTCTTTGCACATAATGCCGATGTTATGATTATCACTGATACTTTTCCCATACTTGTCCGGTTTCAGAAGATACAGGGTTTCTGTGCGGGTAAGAGAAATATCAAAATTGGTTCCTTTTTCCATCTTTGTTTTATTTATTGGGAGTATTATTGTTGAAATAGTGTGATTACCATCGGGGGGCATAACTTTATTCATTCGATGTGATGCCTCCTACTAAGGATGCTCATCTTGTGTTCACAGAGATGAGCATCGTTTTATGGAGGCAGCTATTAAATATCATGGTCCGTCACATTATGCCTGCCAAGCTATAAAGTGGCTTATTTACGCCACGACGCCATTTTTTTCTTGATGTCGATATTGTTATCAGCCAGCATTTTCTTCAAGACTGCAAGCAAACGCCATCCTTCACCATTTTTATACATCTCTGCCTTTATCAGAATAAAATCCAGTGACTGAACTTTATCCAAACGGTTACCGGCATCATCGTAGGCTACGCAGTTATGGAAACGAATAAGATTCTGCATGGTAAAGAATGCTCCGGCACCCTTGTAAGCATCTACCCACAGCCCACATTGTGTGGTGCCGGACGGCATCTTGATACGCATGTCATTAAAGTCTTTTGCGGCATAGTAAAGTTGGGCGGCATTTTTCGACTTTTTGATCTTCATCATTGCCATTTTGAATGGATTGTACAGCTTATACTCTAAATCCGATACAAAAATATCACGACCACCTACCTTTTTATAAGCAATACCTTTACATTTTCTTTCTTTCAAAGCATCCACATGCTCTCTCAGTTGTGATATGTAATCATTCGCCATAACCGCCACTACATTGATATTGAACCAGCGGTTTCGTTCGATAAAGCTTTCCGGGTCTTTGTTCTCCATTTTCATTTGGACATACAACTCGTTCAGCAGCATCTTCCATTGGTATTCATATCCCAGACGATGAATCATTTCCGTCACGCCTAACGGCTCTTTGGAGCGGTATGATGTATAGGACATCATGTGGAACATCTGTGCCATCACCCAGCGGCGGAACAGACGGCGGTTGGGAACGGTGCCCTGTTCGATGATGTAACTGAAGAGTGGGTCGTTGTCATTCAGTATGACGAGTTTGCCGTCTTTGTTGGATGCGACACACTCACCACCATTTGCTCCCCGCATTGCAAACAGACAGCTTACATCCACACCGGCATTACGAAGCGCTTCGATACGGTCTTGGGCTGTTTTGGGTAGCTTGGGCGAATTTGTCGATACGTCCTGTTTGGCTACTGCCGGATAAACGACACCCAAACCTGAATTCTTACCGACCACTGTTGCCACAGTAGTATATTCTTTCTCTGCAATTGCGAACTCTGTGCCACAACGAGGGCACAATACCTTGGTCTCTTTTTTCTTGTTGTTCATACTCTTAATTATTAAATGATTGATTGTTGTTAGGTTCTATCCAATGTCTAAGAATCACGAGGTCTTTGTCCACCTTGCTCTGCCAGAACCAACGACCCATCTTTTCCGGATTCCATTTGAATCCGCCCAGTATCTGACAGAGGATATATAATTCCAATTCTATTTGCGCTTTGTCCCGGCGCTCTCCATAAAGCATAGCGTCATCGCTTAGGCTTCTTTCGGGGAATGCAAGAAAATATTGGCGCGATTTACTTTCACTACGTTCGGAAGGGACTGAGTGTTTGTAGGTGCGGTAGAGTTCTTCGACATTTGCAAGGAACTCTTTTTCATTGCAACAGGGTACGCCCAGTTCGTCTTCGTACTTACCTTCTTTTATTACATATTTGCCGTTCAGTTTTAAACTTCTGGACTGGAAATCAATCTTGAAGCTTGCACCGTTTTCAACGGCTTGGATAGCTTCTTGATAGATGTTGATATTACTATTGTTCATGCTTTCTTGATTATCAATTATTATTAATTATTGCACTCAAAGTCACGACGCATTGCTTTATAATTCTGATAAATACAGGATGTTCTGTATCCTGGAACCTCGGTTATTACCAGGCTCCAGGATACAAATCAAATACTGTATGTTGAATTCTACTCCTTGTGCATATTCTGGCTGCGTTACCATTACCATTTTTTATTTCAGTCTCATTTAGGTGGCACATAACTTTATTGACTTGATAACGTCCAGCTGTTCTACTGGCGGACCTTACCTACCATCTTGTTAGAAGATGGTAAAGGTCAGGTCCCCAGTGGTTTTCAAGCTGGACAATTAAAGTCCTAACCTTGACTGTAAACTTTGTGCTAAGTTCTTTTCTTTAGTCTTACTTAGGGTGGCACATGACTTTACTAATTTGATATGGGTAGTGTGTTTTGCTGGCCCTAAGAGTCATATACAGCATTTGCTGGAGATGACACATGGCCGCAAATTAAACTCTACACTATTGAAGCCCTAATCTTGACCTTTTTTTCACTTTGTGCTAAGTTTTATTTCGTGATTCTCCAAAATATCGGCACATCTCTTTAAGCATTTGATGTATGCCGTGGCAAAGCCTTAGCGGCGCCGTCGAATGACATTCGGATTTCGACGGCGCCACGGTGGCTTATCAGACACGGCATACTAAATAATATTCCTTGAATCACGTCTTCTGTGCTAAGTATAAATTGTAAATAAATAAAGTTCTCAAAAAACAGCGACACATTGCTTTACCTGCTTGATATTGCCCGCGTTTACAGCTCCGTAAAGAGTCTGAAGGCGGTGGATAACACGGCCTTCATGACTCTGCATGAGCTGGTAAGACACGCGGGTTATTAAATGTTGTTCCTTGAACTTCGACTCTCTTACTGATGTGTTTCAGCATTGTATTGTATTATTATGGATGTCAGGCAAGTGACACATGACTTTAAGCTCTTGATATTTACAGGAATGAACCAGAAACTTAGCTGAGATCAACCGGTCGTTAAACCGGTCGATCTCGTATGAGTTTTCTGGTATGCTATGCCTGTACATTAAATTTCTTGCTCTTCATCCATTCACCGTGTGTTCGGTAAATTCGGTATATCCTATAATGATGCGACAAGCGTATTATATACCGCCCGTCTCGTCAATAGTGCGTTCTGCATACAACCAATGGTTAAATATCCCGGAATGTTGTTAGTCTTACTTCGGTTGGCTTTCACATTGCGCCCTCTGCCTCGGACAATACATCCGTCGCTCTTGGTTTTGACGTAGCCCAAACCACCCACTTTGCGTTTTCCTGTCTTTACGGCTCTCAGACAATCCATCACGAATTTATTTAACTCGTTGAGGTCTTTCCTTACGTTGCAGACCGACAGTATTGAGGTTGCCCAACTGAATTCCCCATTACCTTTATACAGATATTGGTTCACAGAGTTAATGGCTTTTGTCAAGGATGTCCCCGGCTTATGGATTGTACGTTTCTCAATCTCCTTTTGGAAAGTCTTTATACGGCTGGAAGATAACGAAATCATGTCTCCCTTGATGCTGAATCCAAGAAATTTGAACCACTTGTCCATAGTCAGGTATTCCACTTTTTGGGGATTTAGCTTCATGGTTTTCTCTTCCAACCGCTTCTGAAGTACACTCATGGCTTTTTCGTACTCTTCCCCGATGAATAACATGTCGTCCGAGTATCGTGTGTAGAAACCATTCATCTGTGACAGTTCTTCGTCAAGATCATACAATAATGCATCCGCCAACCAGCTTGCAACGGCACACCCTTGTTTGAGAGACTGGTATTGACGTCGGAGATTGTTTTCCTCATCAAAGTACAGGTCAGAGTGGTAGTATTTCCGCAGCACGTCAATCAAAGCCGAATGACCGTATTTTGCTTCCACCTTGTCGAATGCTTCGTCTATGTATTGAATAGGTACGCTATCGAAATACTTGCTAAGGTCTGACTTCCATCCCAGATAGCTACTTGATGCAGTATCCGCAATTTTATGGCTGATTTCAGCCACAACCTTACCACAGCCGATGCCCGTCTGGTAAGACTTGCACGAGCTATGAACCATTTCAGGCATCAGGTCGAACAGCAAGTCGTTGGCAATACTCAAGACTATACGGTCAATAGGTTCATTCACATAAACTGTACGGAACTCGCCATCTCCCTTGGGTATTTGGGCGGTATGAGGTGGTGCAATTTCGTACTTTCCATTCAGCATTGCGTCTGCCATATCCAGTCTCGTGGGTTCGGCTGTCAGCAATATAAGCTGTTCTTTCCTGATGTCTTTGGTCACGCCTTTTTCGATAGCTTTCGTCCAACGGTCTATCTCGAAAAACATCTGCAATATTTTGTCATTCTTATCTGTCATAATACTTGGTATTGATTTCTTTATTTCATATCAGCGTTGTATCATCCTTATCTAAAACTATTCTCACTCCATTAACCATCCCTAAATGCCTTATATATACTTCGTCAGGATAAACATGTCTTTCATCACCTCCATGTATCATCATGGTATGAGAACCGTCTATTTGGATAGCGGTATTACCGTATCCTGACGGAAATTTTTCACCAACGAATACAAGTCTTTCAATATGTGTATGAGCGTCAGACACACATACAATATGACACCCGTCTGCACGAAGTAGGTGCTTATATTCAGGCTTCATTCGATTTTCCTTGCATTCTTCAAGTGCTGCGACAATATCAACATCACGTCCAAAGTTTCTGCCTTTGTAAATCGGGAAGGATAATTCGTAATATCTTTGGGTCCGATTGGTTGATACCAATTTTGCTGTAATTTCTTTCATTTTCTTATTGTTATTAAGTTGTTTACCTGCACGTGTAAAAACGATACGCTCGATGGCAAATCAAGTAAGATTGTGCATTCTCCTATTTCTGATAATGTGTAACCTCGGTTATCCGGAAATGCTATGATTACACCGAGGAACGATAGGTGGTCATTACCAGGCACAGGTTCCATGTATCCTACTACGATTCCCGTTTCTTCGTTTATTCCTAAGATGGATAGGAACTTTACTTCCTGTCCGAGCATTGATACTGTGAATTGCTTTAAATTCATTGTATATCCTTGTTAATCAAAACTTTCAAAGCTGTTTATCTCTGTCACTATAAAATCCTCGCAGCCAAAGGTTGCCAGCGATTTTAATTCGTTCAGGGAGTTACAGTAGAAGAACATGTCGTCATCCTCGCCGGTATCTCCCGAGAGTTGGATTTTTACATCATAATAGTCGTTCGTATCTTTCCATACGATCTGGCAGTTGGCATAATGTGGCTCCTTGCCGTTCTTCTTGACAAACTCATCAAACTTCTTCTGTATTTCGTCCTGTATTTCGTCCGTGTCGGATATGATGACTCCCGTCTTGCAGTTTTCACACCAACCGTACAGAAATGATTCGTCGGTATAATCCTGAAATTCCTTAGTATTGGGATTTATCATGGCTTCACAGGAAACATCTGTACAGCCGCATCTTGTGCATATTACTTTCATATTCAATTTGTTATTTTAGATATTTTTACTCACAAAATTGGAAAACGGTTCATATACGTCTATTTTCATTTACTTTTTACGAATTAGCCAATAAGATTAAATCGCTATAAGAATATCCTTTATTAGTTACCCACAATATGAACCGCTCCATTTCATTTAAGGCACCAACTCTTGTTACGTCCACACTTCGAATGACTCCTTTGTAGAATAAATTCCACATCAGTTCATTTAGTTTATCTGCGTGGTGTTGATACATCTTCCATAGGGTAGGCTCGTAAATACATTGAGTAGTAGCATATTCACCATAGGATAGCGATTCGAGAACGATGCGACAAAAAGTTTCCTGATTGGCACTTCCAATACCATCATTGTCTGACAATAGTTCCTCTTGTAGCAGAGCCAATGTGAGATAGACTGAGGCGCAACGTTCCAGATCATCGCACTCCAGCAGTTCTTTCACCGTAGTGGGCATGAGAGATACAAATCCGGAGCAGGAGCCTAAATTCTCTTCAAGCCATTCATTTGTAGTGGCTTCCCATCCCGGCACAAGACAACTGCCTGTCAGCCAGCCTTTCATTATAAACAGGAATTCGTCAGATACTTCCAGGTCCAAATAACCTTTATCAGTGTCATAGTTGTAGAATTTCGGGGAATGGATGGACACACAATGAATATGAAGTACGCCATACTTTTTTAAGGTTTCGGCATAGTTCTCCTGTATAAACTTATCCGCTAACTTGCAGACGGCTTTCTTATACTTATCGAGATCAAAGTCTATTTCCTCTTTGTTCTCGTAGGATAGTTCTTCCCTTTGAGAACTGAATACAAAATCGGGAGAAAGATACGATTCGTACATACTCAAATCAAGTATGGGCAGTAGCTGGGTGGTTGTTTCTATTTTCATTGGTAAATCTATTTTCTTGTTAAGTTAAATACTTCGTCGGTGCATTTATTTATCATTACTACCAACATCGTCTTCAATTTCTTTCAGATATGATTTTGGTAGAATCCTCACAATATCAATAAGGTATTCGATATTTCTATTCCCGAAATAAGCACCCATATCAAAGCTGTAGAAGGGTGCTTTGGATTGTTTGTTTTTACTTTCCAGACGAAAACAGGAAGGCAACGTCTTTTTATCCTTGAATAAAATGCCACAAGCCTTTTGTACATCATAGTTGTAAGTTCTCATCAGGTAATCAATATCAATCAATGCCTGCAAAGCTTCTTTGTTTTCTTTCAAGAAAAGCATAACCTTTTGCGTCCTGTTGCCGTTTTGCCACTCTTTGAATTTCATGGGCATTTCTCTTTGAAGAGAGGCAGCGCGTTTCAATAGCATTTCTTTAGAGGACTCACCACCAAAATAGTATGTACATTCATATCCTTGTTCATTCACTCTATGCGTAACATACATATCGGTTTCTGAGACTTGAGTATGCCCAGACTTCCTGTTCTCAACAAGTTTAGCATTGTCTAATATGTCTGTTATCTCTTTCTTTAAGGGCATTTTCCTCTTCATGGCTATTCCTTTCTGTATTTGTATTTATTAGCAAATTCTTACATCATAGTCTTTGAAATAGTATTCCAGTTCTTTTAGCCCTTCCAGGCTATGTAGAACATTCTTGCTGGTCACTGAGATATCTACAGATATACAGTACTCTTTTTGTATTTCAACTTCTGAATTTTCGAAAACTTTTTTCACGCAATCGGCAATATCAGAGGCGCTTAGTTTGTTTTTTACGATATTAAGTACCATTTGTTTAAATTTTTAAGTTCTGATTTATTCGTTGTCACTCAGCACTCCTTTGAGGACAGACCCATATTTCATGTCATACTGAGGCAGGCGTAACGCAGCCCAGCGGGTAAATAAGGCTTTACCAAACCCATAACCTCTTTCAGATTTCCTTTCGGTGGCACATTCTCAAAGGGTTTGCATCGAAAACTAAGCCCTGCGCAATATTATCTTCGTGACTACTTGGGTTGTTTCTGATGAGCGAGAGCCTTAAACTCTTTGCATTTCTCGTCCGAAAGAAGCGAGCAAATAAGCTCGTCAGTGACAAGCCCGGATACCTCGCACAGCTTGTTTATCATTTTCTTTGCGGAAGGATATTCTTTAAACTCATGCTTATTTCCGAATCCTTCACTGCCCCATATCTGCGATTGTTTTGATTTGCGCCAGACAGAGACACGAAGGCCTGGGATAAAGTTTCCCGTGCGATGCGCAGCGTTGCATCCGTGCGGGTTCTTTTGGCAGATAATCTCTTCCGTCCAATACAATTCAACTTCAACCGTTTTCTCATCTTCTTTGAGCGTGATGGATTTAATAAGCTGTTTCCTGCCGGCTTCCATATATCCACGGATATAAAAAGTGAATCCGTTTTTACATTTGGAATTGATGTCATTTACTTGTTTCTGTGTAATCTTTGCCATAAGTGTATGTTTTAGTTAATTAATAACTTTGCTGAAACTTCCTTTGCCCTCTTTCTGATTCTCAGATATCCCGGATGACGTATTCTCTGGTGGACTACATTGGGACATTTATCCAGATATATTTTGCCAAAACGACAAGAATGGCAAAACAGTAGAAGAAGTAAAAAACCTTTGTTAGCACCCGGAAAATAATATCCAATGGGGTATATACCTTATAGCAATAAATCAATTGGTACTTTCTTCCCGGCATACCAGATTTTAAAGGATTTGAATAATGTTTGTAGACTCTTTTGTTGATAATATCCAGTATGATAATCGCAGACCAGATATAAGTGAAAATTAGAAACGCATTCATTTTAAGCATTTTAGTTGGTTAATATTCAGGATAATTCGTTCTTAGTAGTTTTACCATCTTATCGGCACATTGGACTGCCCGTTTACATAAATATCCGTCATCTTGTTTGTCTAACAGAATGTAATTCTTAGAACAGAAACCTTGTAGTGCCGCTTTGGCAAGTTCAAATCTCCGTTGCTCCCAGAATGCCTCAACTTTGTGACAGTTTTCCGGTGAGCATGAGCCACTGCCATCGTTCAGATGGCAGCCGCTACAGTCAATAACTGGAACCGATATCATGCTTTTGTTTTATTTATTTGGCTAATTCGTTTGTATTCTCAACTTTAGTCTGCTTCCTTGCTGACAGTTTGGTTCCATATAAGGGATGGGCTTTCCGTTCTTTGCGACAGGATTCTATCTCTTTCATGACATCCTTGTATATGTTGTCGAAGCTATCCTTTTTCAAGTGTGGGAAAAAGTCCGCATAGATAACCTCGAATACACTAAGTTTGCCGTCCGGATTCATGGAGAAGAAGCTTGTCATTCTCTTTTTTGCTTCTGCACGTTCTTTCTCATAGGCTTTGGCAGCTTTCCGGAGTGCCGTTGGAGCGTTGGTTTTCTTCTTTTGTGTAGGTTGTGCAACAGACTGCGAACGAGATTGGGGACGGGAAGAAGGGAAAGCATCGGAGAAAAAGTCGAATGAGCGATCCGGCCACTGGGGACGCTCTTCTTTATAGGTATAAACTTCCCGGCAATTCTCAATGATATGCTCCACAAGCTTGCGGCACTTCTTCAGATCTTCAATGTTAGTCATCTCGTGAGGAGTGTGCGGATAATAGTATCCACATGAGATGTTGGCACATGATATTTCCAGTCCTCTATCTCTTAATGTCCTGACATCGGTTTGCATCCCGTTCTCTTTCTTGTATCCATGCTTTTTCAGACTGGCATCCTTTAAGAACTGGGATGAACAGAGCGAATCGCCATAGATAGTACTTATAAAATCGCTGTTACCTTTTCTGTCGCATTGGAGTACGAAACGGCAGTCGTCGAAGAACCTCATGTCCGCCTGACGACTACCGATGCATCCCTGTTCCTCACCAACAAAGAACACACATTTCAAATTATCATATTTCTCAAGGCATTTCAAGCATATCCAGATACCGTTCTTGTCATCGGCTCCGATGCCGTTGAACTCACGTTTCCCGCTGTTGAAGCCGATAATGAACTCATCCTTTACAAATAGGACTTCGTAACCTTTTTCTCTTGCCTGATGCACTTCGTCCAGATGGGCGGCAATGCATGGGAAGGTAGCTGCTTTACCTTTAGTGGCGTAGATGTTACCTGCTTTGTCGATTGTAAAGCTTACGCCGAGGTCGGTCAATTTTTGGGAAACGAACGCGATCATGTTTTGTTCCTTATGCGTTTGGGCGGAGATGCCATATAGTTCTTTCAATAATTCCATGATGTGTATTTTAAGTTTTTAGTTGTTAGTGAGGATTTAATCAAGAAGGGATAGCGTTTAGTACAGCTTTGCTATCTGGAGGTTGAGTTCAAGATGTGCGGACGGTTTGCCTTTCTCGAAGAAGCTGGCAGGATATTTCACGTCGTTGTATGTCTTTACTTTATCCATGAGCATCTTGCCGAATATGGTATTTACGGTAAGTCTCTGTCTACATGTATCACATAAGTCTTCGCCATTGTCATGCACTTTGCCGCAGCTTGGGCAGATATACTTGGATTTGCTAGCAGTACCACCAGTTTGCTGACATGTGGCAACACAATTCTCCGTTGCCTGATTGCCCAGTTGGACTTTCCCATCTTCCGTGATGTTCACATAACAGAACGTATCCAGATAAGGTGTTCCTTTCTTGTGCCATTTGGATGCCGGTACGCAAATATTCAAGGTATATTCTTGTTTATCGCCTACCTGCATATTTAACCCCTCTACTGGATTCATTACGGTAAACTGTGTTTTATGCGAGTAATCGTTTATTGTTTTTCGCAGGTTGATGCCGTTAGCCTGAGCATACTGGATAATCATCTTCATCACAAAGGAGTGAGAATAATATACTCTGTCTAAAACAGACATCTCTTTTACTTCGCCATTAAAATTCCCGGTTGCCTTCTTCCAGACAATAGCACGTCCCAATACGTTATTCTCGCTATCCCGGGCGACAAGGATGCTTGCTCCGGCGAAGTTGGAGTAGAAATCTCCGAGTCTGTACACGAGATTGGCGTGTCTCATGCAGGAATTGTGCAGGGGGCTGTTTTCACTGTATTGGGCAAATGGAATGTAGTTGTCACCAATATAGGCATCAATGAAATCGTTCATCTTGTCATACATCTTAATCTCAACTTTGCTGCTGACACAGATTGCATTGGCAAAATATTCCAGTTCTTCATCGGTGTACTCGCGCAGTTCCTTGAAGTAACCTACGAAAGTGGACGGTTCTATATTACTTCTGTTTTCTACAAACCAAGGCGCCTTTGGGTTTTGTCTGTCCGGGAAGTTTTCATTATTCAGGTCTTTGGTGCAGGCTGTGAATATAACTTTCATCTTGATATATCCTTCGGCACTATTCTTTACCCTCTTTGTTTGGAAGTAGTTTGATGTGCCCCGGATAACTTCGCTCACATCCTTGTTCAGTTTCAATTGTTCCAAGATGTCGGTTGCAATAACACTACCGTTGATTGATGCATAATTCAGACGTACTTTAAGGTCGTCACTTACAATTGTTTTCATACTCATTTTTGTTTTTAATTGTTAGATATTATTGTTGATTTAGTAATTGCTTGAGCAGTTTCGCTTCCGGAGATCGAAGTGCTTTGAGTGCGCTCTTCTGCCTGTCTGGATGGTCCTGATAGTAATGTGTAAAATAGCTAATCTGGCGTTTCTTCACCAGAGAAAATTTCTTCTGGATAATCGCCTGAATAGGAATGTAAAGGCTGTCACCTTTCTCATCGACTTCCAGATAAATCTCGTATTTAATGTCACTGCCCCAGTGATATTTCAGCGGATAGATTTTGAACTTGGATTCACGTACCACATATTTCTTTGCCGTTTGTATAGGCAAGTCGAACCTTGCCGCACGAAACGTCATATTGCCGTACTCCGCTATGATCTGGGCAAGCGTCATATCCATTACCTGCAATTCAACCGTCTTTTCTTTGATAAAGTCAGGATGAAGGAATATTTCAGGATATCGTTTTTCAAGGAAGTAGCGGACAAGTTGGCTTTCCACTTCACTGGTATACTGGGAAGACACCACATAAGCGGAGTAGTTGGTATAGTAGGCATTGCCGTACTTGTCAAATTCTCTACGCACCGCTGCATTTTCCATGAAAAGTACACCGTAATGATAGCTTTTCGGATTAAAATATTCGATTTCAAACAGTTGCTCGTTTTGAAAATTCAGTTCACCACAAGCTGCAAAGTATTCGTCAGGGGTAACGCCCAGCATCTCACCAAGTTCTTTAATGGCTGGGAGAAGGTGAGCGTATGTTTGATTCACCAACACGAGCGAGTTTATATCAATGCTGACATGACTCTCGAAGTTGCAACGAGTGGTAGTATCATATAGTTTCATTCCTATGTTTTTTATGGTTAGTCACTAATAGCCGGTTGAACCGATATCTTTTCACTGTTTCTCAGGTGTAGGTGTCCTCCGTTTGAGTTCGAGGGAGTCTGCCTGTAATATTTAAAGTTCATTAACGTTTCACTATTTAAGCAATGCACGATGGGAAATAGGAAAGAAGAGGTTGCAAAGCACCATGCACAAGGCTATTGCGCCAAGGACATAAAGGCAAATTACGTTAGACGTCAATGCGAGTGCCGCCAATGCGATGAGGGTGGTTGCCATGAGTATGGTCATGACAATCCGGTTTATCTTTAAGTTTTTCATGTACTTTATTTTAGCGTGTTTCAAATACCTCGTGTGCTTTACATGCTTTTCTTTCCCTTTTGTCGAGGATGTTTGTCAGGTAACACCAAAGTGGTATATATGCCATTATCCCCAGAAGTCCTATGCAGGAAATCACCGCTGCATGACAAATTATGCCATAAGAATATGCCAGAAAAAAAGCCAGCGAGATTACGTAGAGCAATACATCACTGACTTTGTTGATAAGTTTCCACTTTGTTTCAAGTTTCATTTTTATATGTATTAAGTTAATATTCAAGATGTTTACTTCTTGTTCTCTGCCCTACCAGCTATTCTTAATTGGCTGGGAGGATAACAGCGGGGCATAGCTCATACAGCTAAGTATGATTGAAGCGGTCCTACCGCACTACGCCAGCCGTGTTATGAAGTGGATGGTGCGTCCTCACGACGCAAAGAAGTATGTTGAAGTTAATAAGAAGCTTATTGCAGTTTTATAGTGGAATGTCCGGGAATCGAACCCGTGAGCCACCCATTTTGGCACACCCATGATTACGGTATCGAGGAAGAATAAGGCTACAACAAAGCATATTACCTGCAATGTGCCGAATACGAATACATTAGAAGTATTATATAATCAGCACATTACAGGCAATATCTAAACCCAAAGATATCGGTATCAGCACCGGTATCGGTATCGGATATTATGCGGCTTTCTGCACACTTACACTTGCGGTTGCAGGTGTTGTTACGGTTACGGAAGCGGGAACGGTTGCAGGGGCAGCGTCCGCTTTCTTCTGCACCTTTTCTTTCTTCTTCGTCTCTACTTTGGTATCCGTAGTTGTCTCCGCTTTCGGGAACTCCACACGAAAATTCAATGCTTCAAGCATCGCAATAGTCGAGGCGTGGATGTACTTCTTCTTATCACGTGCCGAACGTTCAAGGTCTTTCTTCGTGGGGAAAAAACCGAACTTGGAAAAGTCACAGTCACTCGTCTCAAAGACTTTTGCACGCTCTTTATTCGCCATATTGACATAGATTGTCGTCGGAGTTGTTGTGCGGTACTTGCAACGTATTCCGTCATTCTTCTCGCGCAATTCCGTTTCCTTTTCTTTCACCAGCCAAAGAGTCGTTTTGAGATTGCGCATAACCCGGATAAATTCGTCCTGTGTTTTTGCGGTCATCTCGTACTCCTTGCCGGAGAAGTGCATTGCAGTGTCATTGCCATCCTTACCTGCATAAACGAAAATAATACCTGCAACATGAGTGTCCATGTTAGCGAACTGGTCTGCATTGAATTTTGCTGAACTTGCCATAATCTTTTAGTTTTAGATTGTTAGTAATATGAATAATTATTAATTCGTGGGCATCCGCAGAATCGAACTGCGGTCATATACTCACCTATACAACAGCCCGGATAAATGCGCTTATCGTAATACCTTTGCGCTTTATCGTGCTGTAAGCCCGTAATAATTCGCACACAAACTTTCACCCGATTGTGTGCGACTTTAACAATCTGACAATTTGACCTTTGCATCTCTAACGTGCGGTTTTCCTGCAATTACTCCGATTTCATGGCAGTTGTCTCGCACGTCCCATGTCTTTTCCAACATGGCAGCTACACCTTTAGAAACTTCGCGGCTGGTGATTATGGACATAACATTGGCAATGCCCTTTTCTCATGCTCGGCTGCTATCTGGTATTGTTCGATAGCTTGTAATAGTTTCCGTTTGTGCTTTCCCTTGCAACTGGGCATAGTTCCGGCACTGGACTTGTTACAGTTCCTACTTATCCGTTTGTAACATTTACTTTTCAGCTCATGCAAAGGTCTACGGATAAACATCTAATAAGTAAACCTTTTGTATGCGAAGCGTGGTTATTTAACGCACTCTTTAATAGCTCCATAGCTAACACACTGTTTTAATTTTAGGGTAAAACTATCTTTCGATTAAAAAACCTTTTTGTTTCTCGCTTTTGCGGATTGTCTTTCTTTTTCTGTTTTTGTTTTAAGTGAATAATTATTTTAGTTCGTTCTGTTTGGGCTTGTTTGTTTTCCCGTTTGAGAACACAACAACAAAACGAAATAATTTTTGAACAACCAAACAAAAAGAGAAATATTTTTTTGAACTATCGAAGGTAAACCCCTTAAAATCAACTCTGTACGCCTACGCGCGTAGGCAAAAGGATAAACAATTGAATATCAATGAATTAGAACAAACTAAAATTTCTTTGTTTTTTTGTGTTTTTACCTTTTGACAAGTTTTGAGCGAAAACAGACTGAATAAAAATTGAAACTCACTGTATATTTATACAAAAGCCATTGTTAATCAGCGTTTTAATATTGTTAATCCGAATGATAGTAGTTTCTATAACAGTAATTTTAAGGCTGTTTTTTAGTTTTCACTTTCAAATTGATAGTAGTTATACTGTTTAATCCTTACTTTGTGTAAAAGTAAGGATTGTAATCATTTGAATATCAATAATATAATAATTTTAAAAAGAACGGGGTGGGTATGTGGGCTGATGCGGATGCCATACGCGCCCTATGGGGAATTTCCCAAGTCCGGTTTTGGTAATAAATTTAAGAATATAGATGGAAAATGAAGTGTTAAATCGTATCTATATTGAAGGGGTGAAAAATTGGTGTGGAAAATGATACAATCGTTATAGAAAGGCATTTATAGTCCGGCAAGAAATAAACTGTCTATCCCAGTACTATCTATTTTGTAAGCCATTAATCCGACACTTATTATTGATAGGACTGAAGGAGGACTTTCGTGTGCTAAAGTATTCTGCCAAACTTATATTGAGTAGTTCCAAGAGAAAGGCAGTAATTACAAAAAACGATATTTGTGGTTACTATATATAAATAGGTGTAAAAGACATCAATTTACCACTTTCTGTTACATAGCGAGGAAAAGGGGGTAAAAAATAGATAAGTGCATAGTTGTCCCTTTCTTGTATGTTTTAACTGCTTTTTAACGATAAGTCTGTCTTTTGTTAAAACGGAAGATTGGAGCGGTATTTTTCTTTGAGAGTTTAAGTCTATTTTGCCGTCTGCTTCCATGATATGCCAAAAAAATCCATGTTGCATTTCTACAAAACAAAAGGGAGGCGAACCGGTATTGGTTGCCTCCCTTCACAATAATTAGATAATACAATTAGCGTCGCTTGTATCCATTAATCCTTTTAGTCACCTTCAGCCTTTGCTTTTCCAAAAAGGCTTCGATCATCCCCTTTCGTCTAAGGAAATACTTGATTCCTTTTGGTGTCACATAAACGGTCGGCCCGAACTCGGTAGTTGAGCTGGGATAGCGTGTTTCAAGTATACGCATCTTTGTTGATCTTCTTGTCGGGAAGTTACGGTCGGTTTCTCCTTTCTTATATACGTAACCATATACCCGGAGAAATTCATAAAGCTGGTTCCGTCCGATGTCACATCCGTTGCTAACCAGAAAGTCTGAAAACATGGTGACCGGGATGCTGTCTGCATTGTGGCGAACGGATTTTCCGAAATCAGCATCGGGAACGAGTTCCTCGACTTTATTTTCCAGTCCTTTGATTTTCGTCTGGAAAAGCTTTCTTTCCTGTTCAGTTAAAGTAGCGGTTCCCGTTGTCAAAAGCTCTTTGATTTTTTTATTGCACCAATAAGCAAATTCAGGTGATAGCCATCTTGCAAACTCCATTGCGAGGTCCTCATGCATCCATGTTCCCTGTTGCCCATTACCGCCGCTCGTAACTATCAGTAAATCAGCCGAAGTACATATCTGCACTTGTGTTAAAAGCTCCAAATACTTCTTTGCTTGTTGAGTTCTGAGCCAAAGAGCTGGTTTTTTCTTTTCTCCAAAAGGTTTCGCCATTTCAGTGGCGTTGATTTTCACATTATCGCCTTCCGCCAGAAAAGTGACGTTTGTGTTTCCATATTGAAACACGACATTCTTTTGTGTCATTGAATAAATTGATTTTGATGTTATACAAAAGAATCTGAACTATGGGCGATAATACGTCCATAGCTATCACTCAATTAATTTTGCTTTTCAGAATCGGCAGTTTCATTTTTCTTGCCGATGTTGGGATTCACATAGAAAAACAGTTTCTTGCCGTCGATGTAAGGAGTGTAAACCTCATATCCAATTTGTTTTGCATACTTGCCAACACTTGACCTGGTGGCCATTTTTGCAGTTTCAGACTCGAAATGCTCTGCCATTTCCTCATACGTCATTCTTTTTTTTAGTTCCATTGCTTTCTTCTTTATTTAAGTTACTAATAAGGGTTTCTCAGGTATAGGTAAGTGGATTACGTGAAAGTTGGGCAATGATGAGGTTTTATAGTTAATAAATGCAAAGAGCAATAGAACGTGGAGGCGAAGATTCACTGTACTATTTTTCAGATATACTTTCTTATTTCATCGAAACTTCCTAATAGCTGCTATATGGAAGTATGCTATATGACGGAGAACTTTTATTTGTGCCAAGTATTCTTGTTCTTTTTAAGGCATACCGCAGTTTGGCAAAGTACAGATTTTGAATTATTCGTACATTTATCCGCCTCTTTCTATATATATTGCGACAAGTAATTCCATATCAATATTCTATCATTCCGGTTTATGGTCTCAATTTGTATTCCGTTCTTCGCTCTCCCTCGTCGAAGATCAGAACGAATACGGTTGGTTTCGACTGGATGCATTTGGATGTATTACAGCTTTCCCGGTCGATTCCCAGAGTTTTTAGGGAGCGGCGCGTTAAAGGGTGAAACTGATACTTAGATGCTTTGTTAATCCTCCTGAATCTTGCTGCCGGGAGCATCTCTTTCGGCATATAGATGCGGAAATATCATTTAATTCTCTGAAAATAAGCCTTGTATTCTTGCTTTTGCGGATTATTTTCAATATCTTTGCTTCCACTTCGAGGACATAAGCCTTTATGCCCTTAAATTGTCGTACTCTTCATCCTGCTATTTTAAATCCCATATTTCAATTTTACACCCCGGGTGGATAACTTTATCATTTCGTGGATTAAAATTCAACCACGAGCTTTAAAAATGCCAATTTTAGCATCTATCATTCCGCCATTGCTTCATAAACTTGAAAATTCTCGTTTTTGGATTCATTATGAGTTGTTTCCTCACTTAAATGATTAAACTCCCGTATTGAGCTGAAAAAAACCTACTACGTGATACACCGCCTTTGGGAAATCTCTGAGATGGTTGAGTCCGTATGTAGCGGATTAGAGCGTATTGTATGGAAAGACTGGACCGGAACTTAAAGTGAAGCAATAAAAAACTAAAAGATAAAAACCGCGAAGCGGTCAAAAGGCGGAATGATGTATTTGAACGAGCTTTAGCGAGTTCAAGATACATCATGTAGCCATCTTCTTCTTTTCATCGTATCATATAGAAAAGGATAACTCGTTGTATTCTACGCAATTGTTAGAGTGTAAAAGACCAAAAAGAATACTATAGAACCTAGAATTAATAAAAAGCGACTGTAAGGAGCTTTTTCAGTAAGTGATAGAAGTATGAGCTACTTGAGCGAAGCGAAAGTAGATTCATACATTCTATCATTCCTCTACGGAGTAGGAAGTATTGTAGAAATTATATATGTCTACTCGTAGAATACTATAAGGCAACTTATTCCCAGTTATATAATCATATATCCCAAATTCTTGATGTAAGAGCATATAGTACAGATTATATTTTCAAGAAGAAGGTTATAAGCTGGAAGAAAGTAAAGAAGATAAGAAAAGAAAATATATAAAAGAAAAGAAACGAAGAAAACAAAGAAAATTCTCCTTCTTTCCAGTTCTCTTTTTGTATTTCTTTCTGGCTCGTTTCCTTTTTATTCCCGAGAACGAGGATGGGATAGCATAAATAGTAATCCAAGAATCTTTTGATTGATCTTGAATATGGGCTTACATAACTCACTCATTTCACCTCTTTTTCCAGTTGTTTTTATAAGATCACTTATAGAAACGAATAAACTTCTGCTTAGTCAATGTAATTAATAACACTTATATATAAGCATATAGAAATAATCATTACAATGGCTAAAGGACTAATTTATTTTACCCTGATAATGGAATAAATTACCTACCTTTGTACACATCTTAATTAATCATATAACATGAACAGAACTCGCATCAATGTTGCCATTTTACTATCCGGCATAATATTATTAATCTCAAGTTGCGTAAATGAAACACATGAGAATGCAAAACAGATCGTAGAAAAATTCCTTAAAGAGTATTCTGATTATTCCTGTGGCAGGCTTCCTTTTGGAACCACCCTAAATTTACTAATCAAAGACCTATATCCCGATTTGGCTGATGAAATGATACTCATGGATGAAGCGGACGAATCCGCTTATTGGATTCGGGTTGATAAATATGAAATTATAGATATAAAAGATAAAGGCGCCCGTATAATAGCTACTGCGGTATGCACTACTCCTAATTTACGAAAAGAAACTGTGACTTTCTCTTTCGATAAAGAATTACTTGATTCATTAAAAGAAAAAGCTCCAATAGAAAGCAGTAAAGGATTATTGGATTATAAAACAAATAGAATTTATAAATATTATGAACCTTATTTTGACGAAACTTCTGTCAGAACAGATATAAAAGCCTTAAAGCGGGTGCAAAAGGCATACGATTCCGAAATATTCAGTTGGGCCACCATAAAAGTTGGTTTTGAAATCATAGAACAAAAAATATTAAAAAGTAATTCAAGAAATATATCAGGATATGTCAGACTTAAAAATACCACAGGATATGATATCATGGATATAGATTTGATAGTTCGATTATATGATTCTTTTGATAGCAAAGGGCGTAATGAGAGAATTTTAAAAGAAACAAGAATACCAGTCTCACTTGCCAAGAAAGATGAGAACACTTATATAGAATGGTCTGTACCAATGATTAAGGGAGTTATGAGTTGCAATATATTTATTGATTATAATAGTTTTTATCTAAGATATTTAATTGTCAGGCTAACTTATCAGGATATGGGACTTCAGGCACCTGACTTAATGGAGTTTGAAGCAATGCTCCAATAAGAATCAAAGAATTCCCCAATCAAAACTAAAGAATGATTGGGGAACTAATCATACAAACTTCCATATATCTGCTATTTGGAAGTATTGACTCCAATAACCTCCTTGATTCCTTCACTACAGTTTTTCCCGATTTCCGGGGATAACCACTCCGCATAAGCCACAGCAACTTCAGCATACATCCACGTTCCATTTATAACACCTCCGTGACGTATGTTTACAAGTGACTCCACCTGTATCCGCTTCATTTGGGAAATCTGCCTGATAAGCTCTTTCGCTTGCTTGGTAGCCAGCCAACGGGACGGCTGCTGTGCCTTCGTTAATGATTTACTTAGTTCACTGACGCATACCAGCACAGTTCTTCCACCCACGACAAAAGACACCTGCGTCCCGTTGAAGTCCAAAATTCTTAGTTCGGCCATAATTACTCACATGAGATGGTTCCGTCACTGATAAGCTCGTTGATCTTGTTGGCAAACCATGTCGCCAGCCTGTCATCTGCCCACCTGAGATATTCCATGGCGACAAAGGCTTCCAGCCACAGTTCTACTGTTCCGTCTACCTTTCGGACTTCATGCACTAACTTGTCCGCTTTGCACCCCATCTGTTTGCAAGCCAGGTCAAGAAAGCCGGGCACGCTTCTTTTGTTCATCCATACCTGCGGCTGCTTGTCTTTTCTAAGGGACTCGGCCACCTTTGCCACATCCAGCATCAACTTGTTCGCTTCGATGTCCATTTCAAACCGGGCACCGTTATCTGCTATAAATTCGTATTTCATACCTTATTTATATGTTAGTCGTTCAATTAAGATTCCCTTGCAAGCTCCGAAAAGCCCGCAAGGGATTTTTGTTTTTACTTTATGGTAATACTCTTTATTATCCCAAACATCTGGAATAATCGAATGATAACCACGGCATTCTTCGGTTCCAGCCAGGTACGTGCCACATTCCATGAGAGACTCTTGGAGAACGTGAAGTCTTCCAAGGTAATCGTGTGATGTGAGAGCCTGCCTTCAGTGGGCTTTAATCCGAGATCATGCAAAACGCAGAGGCCGTTTTTGAAAAAAGCGCAACCGTCCGGTGTTTGTACTGCCTGTATCATAGGTACGGGAAAAGGAAGGACACCGACAGCCATTCCCACCATCCATGCCGTTGGTGCCAGCCTGTCCTTGTATCCGGCTTCAATCAGTGCCAGAATATCCTGTGGAGTTCCCAAACATGGGGTACGCTGACATTGGGATTTACAGAGCGCACACTGGCACGACACAGGCTTGCGCCCGGTTATCCGGATGATTTTCTCAATTGTTGTTTCTGTTATTTCATTCATAGCCATTTATTTAAGATTTTTCCTGTTCCAAAGCTCGATGATAAATTCCCGTCCGTCCTGTGTCCAACGGCGTGCGCCGCCCATCTTGTACGACTTTCCTTTGGCGTTTGTCCAATAGTACGGTACTTCACACTGGAGCGCGGAGTGGAACCCCGGCACTACCCATTGTCCGCTTTCCTTCCGAATGATCCCCTCATCCTCAAGGAACCGGTTGAGCATACTGGGCGTCACCTGTAACTCGTCGGCGATAGTCGTTGTCTTGAACCAGTCGCGGTCTTCAATGAAACGGTTGTAGAATTCAACCTTATGCCGGCTTTCCTCCAGTTGTTTCTGCTGGCTGGCGGCGAGCAGGAGAGCTTCTTCGAAGGTTTTGGGAACCGGGAAGTTCTCCGCAGGCGTATCGGTTTGCTCGTTGTGTGGATGATGGGCGGTCGATGCGTTATGCAGGGAAACACTACCGCGTGTCATCAGTTCGCCAATACGTTCATTGCACCAGATTGAGAACTCGTCGGAAAGTTGCCGTGCGTATTCTATCGCCAGCTCTTCCTGTATCCATGTCCCGCCACTGGTTCCCCGGTTGGTGATGACCTGCTCGTCTAGGGATGCGGACTTGCCTTCATTGACAAGGGAGTACCGAAAGCGTGTGGTAGAAGCCTTATGCAGCCATTCCGCCGGATTACCGCCGAAGCACTTTGCCATGTTGGTAGCGTTTACCATCGTCTTGCCGTTGGCGGCCTTGAATGTTACGGGGTGATCGCCATAGTTGAATACCACCGGCGCTTCCTGCAAGACCGCTTCGATATTCTCCGCCAGCCTGCCGGCCCACGCTTCCAGTTCATTGCAAAGTTTCTTCATTTGCGAGTTTTCCTTCTTCACCAGATGGACCAGCTTGCGTACGTCCCTGGGAGCGATTGCCCAGAGCGGCCTGTCATCCGCGCGGAAGATTATTTTTGTACTTGAAGGGCAAAGGTCCATCGCTTCCTTCGTCTCCATCATCACCGGGCGTTTGATTATCTTGCATAAGTCATACAGGCATAACCATACCTGACCGTGTTCTCTCAATATCCTGACGGCGCGGTTTCTGAAATCCACCTCGTCATATTTCTTCTGTTTGCTATTATTCATTGTCATCTTCCTTTCTTTTTCCTTCTTTGGCCGGTTTTATTTTTTGTGCCCTTGCCTTGTATTTCCGGGTCATCATTTTAGGAGTGTGGTATTTTCTCTTCTCGCCACACAGTTTGTCGTAGTCGCGGATTCTCAGGTTGCCCCAGTCCTCTTCATCAATTCTTACGTTCTCGTTCTCGATGCGGAAATAGTATGCTCCGGCACAGGTGTATTTTCCCGAACAGGCGAATGAAACAGCCTGGGCTTCTACAAAATGTATTTTTGCAGCCGCTTGCAGGGAATAGGCTTTGCACACGAATTTCCCTGCCCCGTCAAAGACCAGCACGCCTTTGGCCGGTTTAAAAGAGCTTTTAGTCATTGCTATAAAGTGTTTAAGTTATAATTGTTCCTTCGATAATCGGTCCTTAGCCATCAGTAATAAACAGGTATCCGAAAGGACGATACCCCTGAGTAACATGTCCGACATGCGCTCCATCATGTAGACTCCGAAACCGGGGTCGATGTAGGCGACGAACAGCAAGGCTAAGGCATAATCAATTAATTGATGCCCGTTTGGGGCGGTGATGAATATATCATCGGAAAGTGAATATGCGTCGCGAACGGCGTTTATCCAATGTGAAAAAGCCATCCTGAAACCCTCTACGGAATGTACATTTGGATCGCCCTTGTTCTTGATGTAAAGAAACGCGTCGAAATACTCGCAGCCGTCTCCCCGAACAGTAAACAACAGTTCGGGAAATTCCCGGTAGCGAATTTCATACCGGGAAAAGTCTGATTTTACATTTGTCATGATAGTTGATACTTTTATTAAAAAATAACAGCCTGCAAATATATCTGTTAAACACAAAGAAACCTATCTTTAAATTTGCCACATAGCTTATATGTAAGGTTTTAAGTGTAAATATGATTTATTTTCAGTCTAATTTTAGCAGTTTAATGCTTGTAAATATTAATTTCAAATATTACATGGTTTTATCTGTAGTATTTGCAAAATCAGCCTATCAATACCAAAATTGTTAAAAAAACATTCAAAAGCACTCCCTCCCTATACCTTGTTAAATAAACCTAAATCTATGAATGTAAACACTGAGGGCTCGTTTAATCATGAATTATTGGAAAGCATGTTCCGCACCTCGAAGAAAACCATACAGGAATATGTCCGCGAGATCGAGCGCAATAACCGGTATAAGTCGGTACGGGGTAATCTGGTGCAGGGCACCGTATTGGATGACCGTAGCCGGTTGATAGACCTTTATGACGCCTGCCTGCAACAGGATGCACATATCCGCTCGGTACTGGAGACCTTAGAGTCACAAATATTAGGTGACCGCTATATGCTGGCGCGCATGAACGAGAAAGGAAAGTATGTCAAGGATGTGGAAGAAACACGTAAAATCCAAGGTACCCAGTTCGACAAGATCATCCGGGGCATAGTGGAAGCAAAACTATACGGTTATACGCTTTTGGAAATCATGCCGGACTTAGACTCCCGTACAGGCAAGCTGGCGGAAGTAAACATCGTCGAAAGGCGCAACGTACTTCCAGAGCAGCATACAGTTGTTAAGCGCCAAGGTATCTGGCTCCCGAACTGGAACCTGAATTCCCGGACTTACCGGAGAAACTACATCCTGATAAATTCAGGAGACTTGGGGCTGTTCTCGGCCACAACACCCCTGATTCTCGCAAAGAAGTTCACGGTAGCCAACTATGTGAATTTCAGCCATACGTACGGCCAACCCATCATCGTGGGAAAGAGCGTGTCCGAGAGCAATACCGACCGCAAAAGGCTGGCGAATGAAATAGCCAATGCAGCGCAGAACAAAGTCGTCGTAACGGGACTGGAGGACGAGATTGAAATCAAAGCGTTCACCATGTCCAACTCCGAGAAGATCTACACCAGCCTGATAGAGTTCGTAAATAAGGAGGTAGCCAACCTTATCTTAGGCTCCGAATCCATGGCGGGCGGGATGCAGAGTTATGTAGGCTCGACCAAGGCGCATCAGGACATTTTCCGCGAACGCATTGAGGTATACCGCCGTTACATCGAGAACATATTCAACGAAGAGGTCTTGCCGCGTCTGGTGGCAATGGGATACATCAAGAACGGGCTGGAGTTCAAGTACAGCAACCGCATCGAGATGAACAATGAGGACCGCATCAAGCTTTACGGTCTGATTACCGATAAGTATGAAGTGGCTCCTGACGAGATAGAGAAAGAGTTCGGCATCATCGTGGGAAGGCAATTGAACCTGCTTGAAATGGATATGGAAACGGACAAGGACAAGGAGAAAAAGGGCAATACGCACGACAGGCATATCATGTCCGAGGAAGAGTATTACCGTCGTTATGGTCATGGCAGAAGTAGCAATGTAGCATCTTTTCTGATGGGGAGCGATTAAGCGGCAACCCGCTCCCCGATATGGAGAAAGTATCCGCAGCCCGTATTGAATTGAAAGAAGACGGGACAAAAGATGAGTACCTGCCGGTGCTTACCGCTTTCCGCCGCCTGATGGATTCACTGGAAGACAGTACGGAGTCATGGCGCGTCATGGAGGAAATCATAATGTTGCGCACAGCTTCCCTTTATTCCCGTGTACTGGAAGGGCTTCACATGGATTTCGACCGTGCACTTGAACTCCTGTGCAACCATAATGATTTTACGACCTTACAAGAAAAAGAGGAACGGGATATACTGGTGGCAGCCATTGATAACCTCGTGGAGTTTGCAGCGGCACAACAATATAGTATGATGAATGATATACTGGAGTCATCGAAAGAAGAAGGGTTCGATGATTATGAAGGTGTATGTGAGAAGTACAATCTTATGTATGCCCAAAGGGAAGACGAACAGGTCTTGTTCGCTGCCAGTATGGCCGGATGGTGGATTACCCAGTCTGCTGAAACCTTGATAACCTACATGACACAAGGGGATGAACGGGTACGTGATAACCACCTGGCACTCGAAGGGTTTACTTATCCAAAGGGCAGCTTTCCTTCAGAGCTTATCCCGCCGATTGAATGGGGATGCCGTTGTTACTTGGTTGCGGATGACAGCCGGGTCCATGTATATGCTTCCGCCGCTTCCCAATCCGGTTATATAAAGAAGATGAATCCTGTTTTCTCCGGGAGCCTTGCCACCAAGGGAAAGATTTTCTCCGATGCCCATCCTTATTTCACATCCGGCTTCCGGGAAAACAGCCGCATACAAACGATTGTAAAACACCTTAAAAACAAACTACTATGCAAAAAATAAGCCTTGACGAATTTTGTGCGCAATGGGTGCCCGCGCCGGGAAGGCAATCGCTGACAAGCAGGCTGGCATTCAATACATCGGAATTCACCACCCTTGCCGGAGCTTTCTCCCGCCGCTTCTTCCAGATGTCCTTTGCACAGGGAGGATTCTACGCTAGTGGTAACAGCTGGCAGCCACGGACTTCCCGCTGGGGCAAGAAGTTCACCCATCCGGTAATGAAAGATACGGGTAAGCTGAAGGACAGTATCAAAGGGACTTTCAATGACAAAGACCACGGCTCGCTCAAAAAGATACATGAGTTCGGATTCAAGCGGTGGTATACTTATGACATTCAAACAGAAGAAGTGAGTTATCCTGAAAAGGGAAAGAGAGGGCGGAACAGGAAAGGGAAAGGGTATACGGCCATTCACAATACGGACGAGAGGCTTTCTCCTTATACGGTCAATCAATATTCCACCCGCAAACCTGTCCAACGGCAGTTTATCGGTTTTTCCGACAGGCTGGATGAGTACATCAATGAACATTACGTACCGATTATTTTCAAGAAATTCCCATGATTAAAGACAAAGAAACCAAAGAGTGCAAGAAAGACACTGCCCCGCCTCTTCAAGAGAAAAAAGAGGTCATTATCCCGGAAGCAGTATCGGAAAATCCTTTCGTAAACATGTATGAAGCGATACGCCGGACATTGCTCACTGTGCTTGAAGACCCGGATAATCCGTTAAGTCCGCCTTATTTTAAAACGATACGGATGGACAACGGGCAGTTTGAACGGATTATCCGCTCGGACAATATGGAGTATGAGGCGGCATTCCCGGCTGTCTTTGTTCATTTCACCAACGTACGTTATCTGGTTCAACAGCAGAGAATCGGGGAAGGCAGGGCGACGATGCGTATCCGGTTTATCCTGAATAACCTGAACAATGGCGATGACTCGATGGAGTGCGAGCCTTTCCGTGTCTTCCAGCGCATCAATACAGCCATTCAGGATGCCAAAAGTTATGAACCGGCATTGAATGAGCGCTGCAACCTGCTTTATTTCGACATGCCGACAACTACCAATATGTTACAGGCTTACTGGGTGGATTATGAAGTATGGTTCCGTGAGTCTTCCGCATGGAAATACCGCAAGTGGGTAGAGCGATATGTAGTCATGCCGCCCTTTACGAACCATGATGATGCGCCGGAGCATGATAAGGACAACCACGGAAACCACAAGACGCCCGGCTATTCAGACACTTCGGGGTTTGCAGGTATCCATGAAGAGGCGAAATAAACTCTTTTGGATACGCCACTCCTATACTTGGGAAAAGACTTTACTGATCTAAATCTGAACTATGAATATCAACGACCTTCAACTTGTTACAGGAGAAGTCAAGCCTGGCGAGGTTGCGCTTATCCGTTTCTTCGGCAAGGTAACCGCCGAATCCACAGCGCGGTTCAATGAAGAGTTCGAATACCTTGAAACCGTTATCCGCCCCTCGCTTATCAGAGTGCTGATTAATAGCGAGGGCGGTTCGGTTTTACATGGCATGACGACTTATGCCACGATCCAGAACTCAACGATAGATACCGAATGTGTGATCGAAGGAATGGCGGCAAGCATGGGTTCCGTCCTTTGGGCAGCCGGAAAACGTTCCCTGATGCGCGACTACTCCATCCTGATGATACACAATCCTTTTCTGCCGTCAGCGGAAGAAGGGGAAGCTTCGGAGCTTGTCAAAGCATTCACCCGGCAGATTGAAACGATTTACCGCAAACGCTTTTCCCTTACAGCCGGGCAGGTACAAAGCATTATGGCGGGTGAAGCCGGAAAGGACGGTACTTATTTCGATGCGGCGCTGGCGGTCAGTGCCGGTATCATACCGGAAAAGAACATCCTTCACACCAGCCCCCAGCTGTGTGAGAAAGTAAAGAACAGCATTTCGGGACTGGAAGATGCAGAAGCCATCCAGAACGTAATGACAAGAATAACCGCAGATGCAGTAAACAATCCTACTCCTGCACAAAAGAACATTAACCTGAATACTATGAACGAATCAACTATTCCCTTCGAACTCGGTGCGGTAGCGGCCAGTCTCGGCATCAAGGACAAATTCGAGGTAAAGGATGTCATGTCGCGTATCTCCGCACTGATGAACGTGGAGGCGTCCCTTACTGAAGCGAACCGCAAGCTGACCGACGCGCAGACAGTCATTGCCGGAAAGGACGCCAGCATCGGCAACCTGCAAAAAGACCTGGCGGAAACTGTAGCCAAATTGAGCGTATTTGAAAAGAAAGAAGCCGATGAAAAGAAAGCGCGTATCGACAAGCTTGTCGAAGATGCCGTCACAGCGGGCAAAATCGAAAAAGAGAACAAGGCACAATGGGTGGAAATGGCGAACTCCAACTACGATCTGGCAGAAAAGACACTATTATCCATTCCGGCTCGCGAGAAGATTACCCATGAAATTGCTACTGATCCGGACAATGTGCAAGCAGCCAAGAAGGCTGCCAAGACAGCAGAAGAGAAGATGGCAGAAAAAGTGAATGCCGTTGTAGGCGAAAACTTCGAGTTCAAGAAGATGTCCTGACAATCCATCACTCCGATTAACCTTAACCTAAATCTAAAAAAATAACATGGCAGAAGCAGCAGCAAATACGGTTTCCTTTTTGCAGAACGGCTATAACGGTGAAGTCCTCGAAGACTTGCTCACGTACACCGCGCAGGGAAACGATACCTTCAAAGAAGGGCTGATACACATCAAAAGCGGTATTCAGCACAAATACACTTTACCTTCCATTCGCCTGGGAGATATCATCCAGGACAATGTGCCTACTCCGACAAGCACCCATGGCGCCAAAGGCGAGAACGGGGAAAACGAGTACGAATTCACCGAGCGTTATCTTACTCCGCAGGACTTCATGGTCTACCTCGAATTCAATCCACGAGACTATGAGAAATACTGGCGTTTCGCCCAACCTGAAGGCAACCTCGTCTTCCGCGAGCTTGACCCGAAGATTCAGGCGACCATGCTTCGCCTGTTGATAGACAAGAAGAACGAGTACATCGGAAACGCGATTTGGACAAGCGCCAAAGGCGGTTCGGCGGCGGCAGGGATTACCTGCCCGGCAGATTCCATTATCATCGGACGAAACAAAGAGAAGTACTTTGACGGGGTAATCAAGCGTATCATCGACAACATCAACGCCACAGACAAAGAAACCATCGCGGGCGGTCAATGTGTGCTTGCGGGTAACACTGAACTTCCGGACGGCGCGGCGGTGGAAAAGGCACTCTATGGAATATGGAAGAAATGCCCGAAGCAAATCCGCAAGAAAGCGGGGCTGACATTCATTATGAATTTTGAGCAATGGGACGCCTATGACCAATACGTCAGTGACAAGATGGTGAAGTACAGTGAGAATACTGAAATCAACCGTTATCGCTTCAAAGGAAAACGCATCCTCCCGTTGGTCGGAATACCCGAACACACGATTGTCCTGGGAGAGTTCACCACCGGTATGGATTCAAACCTATGGATGGGCGTTGATTACGCGAATGACACCGAAGTGTTGAAGGTAGACCGCCTGCAATCCAACTCTGAGTTATTCTTCTTCCAGATGCGTATGAAAATGGATGTGAACATCGTCCGGCCCGCCGAAATCGTGGTGCATACCGCTTACAAGAAGGCGCCCACTACCTGAGAACCTTACATCTTAACTCTATGACAGGGGAATAGGAACACGACCTGTTCCCCTTTTTTAAAACCTTAACCAACGCTATGGCAAAACAAATCAAGCCGGAAGGAGATATTACCACCGCACAGGAACCGGCAACCACTACCGCTACCGCTCCCAATGAAACCAAGTCTCAAACCGAAACTAAAGACCAACCCAAACCGGAGGCATACGTGCTCTCCGTATTGCAGTCTTTCCCCGCTTACGAGCAACTGTATGTAGATAAACAGGGAGGCATCTATACCCCGGACACACCTGAAAGCCTGCGCGGCATGGCAACCCTGTACAAGAATCCCTATTTCACCAAACCTTAACTCTTTAATCCCATGTTAGGAAACGTATTTATCAAGGACACGGACGGCAATATTCCCTACGCCGGGACATCCGGCAATGAAAAAATAACGGGACTATTGTTTGATGTGTCCCTGCAACCGGAACTCTTTACCGCCGGTTACGGAAAGAACAACGAGAACAACGTCAAACTCAATGACGTGCTTTATATCACCAGCCGCAAATCCGCAATAAAAGACTGCGGTATCATTGAACGTGTGAAGGCTACTGAAGATGAAGAGAATAATGTGAACTTCTTCCACGGTATCCCGTATTACCATATTTCAGAGTTTTTCAGACTCTCCGGCAACATTGACGGTAACGGAAGGTTATACGTGATGTTTGCAGATTGCTCTACGGGTTGGGATGCTATTGACATTATGCAGCGGGCGGCGAACGGAGCGATCAATCAGTTGGGCGTATGGACGGAACAACCCCAATGGAAGCTTAACGGTGCCGAAGAAAAGTATAATTTGAACCTTGTGAAGTCTGTCAATGACAAGGCGGTGGCTTTAGCGGAACAAAACCAGCCGCTTTCCATCATACTTGCAGCTAACTGCTCTAACACCGGGACAGATACGGCAGAGGGCTTAAAAGTCGATTTGAATAAAATCCCGACCGCGATCTGTGAGTCCAGCAGGACATCAGTAATTTTCGGGCAGGCTCGTTCCGAATTGATATCCACTATGCAGAAATGCAATAAGAACCATACTCCGGTCGGTGTTATCGGTGCGGCACTCGGCTGTTTGGCACGTGCCAATGTACAAGAGTCAATCGCGTGGGTGAAACAATTCAATCTGTTTAGCGACGATTTCCAGGCTATTGAGTTAGGATTTGGAGATATCAACCAAACGGCACAGGAAGAGTTCATCAGCACCAATCTGTATGAATCACTCTCTCCGACGCTGCTGGATGATCTGGACGAGAAGGGATATATTTTCCCGATTAAATATGCCGGGCTGCAAAATGGGATTTACTTCTCCAAAGACCAGACTTGCTCCGTTGGCGATTACCGGACGATTGCCCGCAACCGTACCATCAACAAGTCACGCCGGGCTGTTCGTGCCGCTTTGCTTCCTTATGTGAACGCACCTTTAATGGTGAATCCCAGCACCGGATTACTTGCACCCTCCAAGATCACTGCCTTTAAGACACTGATTTCCGACGTACTCGGCAAGATGCAGACAGCACAGGAGATCAGCGGCCATGCGGTAACGATTGATGCAAATCAAAACGTACTTTTAAATGATACGCTGAGAATCGGTTATGTGCTGGTTCCGGTAGGCGTGGCTACTGAAATCTATGTGGAAGAAGGCTTGTCACTGACAGCGAAATAACCTAACCTGAAAAACACACAATTATGGCAATTATAAACAATGTGGCTTACAGTTGGAGCATGATAACGCTTGCTTCAACAGCACTGGGAATCGACGAAGGGAGCACGACACTGGAAGGCGTTTCCGGTATCAAGTGGAACAAGAAACGAAAGATTGAAAGCAACTACGGCATGGGCGGGCGGCCTGTCAGTCGAGGATTCGGAAACCTTACATTTACCGCATCCATTACGATGGACTATGCCACCCAGCAGATGTTGAGAAGTACTTATGGTTCACTGATGGATATCGGGGAGTTCGACCTTATCATTTCCTTCGCCAATCCGATGGCGAGTGATGACTGGACAACAACGACAGTCACTCTGAAGGGCTGTATCTTTTCCGAAGATGCGATGGAGAGCCAGCAGGACGATACTAATATCACGCATGAGTATGATCTGAACCCTTTCGATATTGTAGTTGGTTCGTAAAAAAATAATGCATCTATTTTATACTGTTACAATATTTCCTATCTTTGATAAAAAATACTCAGATGGAAGAAGATGTAACAAAAATTTGGAACTTGTCAAAAGTTAAATCTGATTTAGAAAAGGCATATACTAATAATTCAGAAGAAGAGTTATTATCAATTTTAAAGGATAACTCTTTTCTTTTTTATGAACTTCATTCTCGTAAGTTTACAATGAAGACCGTATTTAGAGAAATATCTTTCGGAGGTGAACTGAGATGCGATTTTGCGTGGCTGAATGATAATTCAGATGGTCCAGAATGGATTCTTTTAGAGGTAGAAAAACCTAAAATGAAATTATTCACTAAGAAAGATGAACCAGGAGCTGATTTAAATCATGCTATTGAACAGGTGAGGTCATGGAGAAGGTATTTCAACAACAATATAGGCGAAAAGAGACGAATATTCGGTGCTGTAAAAAAGTTCAAATTCATAATTGTTGGCGGTAGCAAAGAAGATTGGTATAGTGAAAATGCTACAAAATGGAGAATGGATTTTAATAATGAAGAGAATATTGAAATTCATTCATCGGACATATTTGTTCGCCCACTACAAATTCTTGAAAAAGACCCTGGAGCTTTATTTGCTTTTGCAGAACATCCTGTTTGTTTAAATCACCAAAAGTTGAAAGATTATTGGTCCCACTATGAATATATGACTAAATTTATTAATTTGGTCTAACACTAAAAAGAGGAAGGCTGTATCCAAGTTGAGATACAGTCTTCTTCAATTATTCTACTAAAATTCCAGCAGACGGGACACTGACTAAGGCTGTAAAATTATGACACTCTATTTCTATATCCCCTCTACTCCCTGTCATTAAAGGGATACCATTTCTGTTCGCTATACGCGTAATAGTCTCACCTATTGCTATTTTAGATTTAAGATTTACCGATACAACAGCTAGAGTATTGACGCCTATTATTTCATCTGTAAAGCTGTTTTCTGATCCATGATGAGGCACTTGAACGATTCTGACGTTCTTCTGATAGTTTTCATATACAGGCTTCAATTTGTCCCAATTTTCCTTTGCATCAAAATCTCCCATATATAAACATCCTATTCTGATCGGTTTTGAATGACAGCATGGGCCAGAATATAATGTCTGACTTGCGGCATTTATTCCCTTATCATCCAAATCTGGAATAATTGCCTGAATAGCCGTTTTTACTTTATTTAAGATATGTACTTTATCGGATGTTTTATCCCTTTCCCCACCATAGAGCTTATGATCTTTCCAAAATTGCTTAACATCAACTTTTCCCGTTGGCACTGGAAGCCCCAATAAGTCATGTAGTTTAGCAATAAAATCAACCTCTTGCTTGTTGGTAAGAGTCACAATGCACATAGGGATATATACCCAAAAAAGTAAAGTGTTATCAGTTATTCGTGTTCCTGATTTGATCCAATTTCTATTTTTGGGTAATTGAGACAACTCATCAAATGAGATATCGCGCACATTTTCCGAGTCAGAAGGATGCTCTATATTATCATTTACGAAAATAACTTTAGTCTTCTGACTAATCTTGCGAACATATTCTTCCGGGTCAATGATAAATTCGTCCAAATCTCCTTTATAATTCTGTAGAATTAGTAATATGAGTTTTATCGCATTTGTCATCATTGGCAATATTAATCTCTTTACATTACAATGGTTCAATAGGAAAAATATTCCATTTATATGGTCTGCGTCATAATGGGATATAAAAACGGCTTCTATCTCATCACCTTTTTTGAATGCTTTTTTTATCGCATTCTCTACTAAACTCATCTTCTGCCCTCCACAGTCATAAACGAAATTATGCCCGTTTATTTGCTCAACTGCAAAGAGTGCATCTCCAACATCAAAAAAACATCTCCGGTTCATTCTGTAATTTTTTAGAACTATAATTTCAATTCGTTTTCCATATACAAATATACAAAAAAAATGCCATATATCCTTAGTAAAATAGCATTTAATTTAGACTCTTTTTGCTGTCTTTTTATTGCTGAAATGTATTAGAATATTTCAATAAAATCATCCGGATTCGTCGTATATTGCTTCGACAGATACTCACTCTTCAGCGCCCATTTCTTACCGGTCCCTTGTGCAGCAACCTTCAATATCCTTGTGCCGTATTTCTTATGTACTCTATCCAATACTTCAAGAACTTTTTCATGTTTTGTCCTGTCACGCTCATCAAAGAGATTTAGTTGTACACTGTTTTGTGGTTCAAGGTCCATTACGATAGCTCCCGCTTTCTTATATTGATATCCTTCCTTATATATGCCTTTCAGTGCCAGCCTCGCATAATGAATCAGTTCAGCCACGTCATTTGTCGGTGTTGGTAAAGTTATGATTCGGCTATTGTAATATTGGGGTAAATCCTCCCGAAACCGGTTGGTATAAATAAAAACCTGAAGCACACCCGCACATGAACGTTGCGCACGGAGTTTCCGGGCACAAGAAGCTGTAAAGTTAGCAAGGGATTCCATGAGCGTATCAAAATCCTCTATCATTTCACCAAAACTTCTTGAAGTGCAAATCGTTTGCTTGGCAGGAGTTACAGGTTCCAGTTCGATAGCAGGGATTCCGCATAATTCCTTCCATGTTCTGACACCGACTACCGTCATTTGCTTCTTTATCCACGCTTCATTCTTCTGGGTAAGGTCATAGGCAGTCTTGATTCCATAATATTCAAGTTTCTTCTGATATCTGCGTCCGATTCCCCAAACATCAGCAATATCAAATTGTTTGAGAGCCTTAATTCGTTTCTCTTCATTATCAATGACGCAAACTCCTTTGTATCCTTTGTGCTTCTTAGCGAATTTGGATGCCACTTTCGCTAATGTTTTCGTAGGTGCTATACCCATTGAAACAGGAATTCCTGTTCCTTTAGAAACTGTCCTGACTATGGTATTACCATATTCTTTCAGGTCATAGTTTTCAAATCCTTTGAGAGAAAGAAAGCTTTCGTCGATTGAATATATTTCCATATCCTCTACGAATTGGCTAAGAATACTCATTATTCTATGGCTCATATCCCCGTACAACGCGTAATTGCTGGAAAAGACTGCTATTCCATGCTCCTCTATCAGTTTTGTCAGTTTGAATACAGGCTCACCCATAGGTATGCCAAGAGCCTTAGCCTCGTTGCTTCTTGCGACGACACATCCGTCATTATTACTTAATACGATAATGGGTACATCCCTCAGATTCGGTTGGAACACTCTTTCACAACTTGCAAAAAAGTTGTTGCAATCGACCAATGCATACATATTTTATCCCCTTTTCTTTCTTCTGTTTTCTTTGATCGTATGAGTTACGATACCCCAAACAATAAATTGATTGTCCTCCGTTACCTTTATGGAAGGAAAATCCGGATTGGAAGGCACCAACCATACAGTTTTCTTTCTTCTATCTATTTTAACCCGCTTGAGTGTAAACTCTCCATCCAGAAAGCAAACACATAAATCTCCATCCTCCGGCTCCAAAGATTTATCTATTATTAGTAAATCACCCGGTTCTATTCCTTCATCCTTCATCGAAAGACCTTTCACTCTTCCAATAAAGCTGGAGGCAGGATTCTTTATAAGCTCTCTGTTGAGATCATAACTTAGCTCCATATAGTCTTGGCTCGGTGAAGGGAATCCGGCTTGAATCCCTTGATCGGCGTACGGTAATAATTGTTTGCTTAGAGCATCAATTTTGAATATTTCGAGCTGTTTCTTCATCTAAAAGCGTTTTCGAAGATAACAATCCGGATTGAGATTTGCTTCATGCTTAGGTATTATTGTATTTCATTAGGGAAATATTGATGAATGTTTCTTTTCAACCCTTAAACGGCTATTTTCCTATATGTAAGGGCAATAACCTTATGGAATTAAATACTTCAAAAATCACATCGAATTTAACCGAATCCCGCCTATGTGGAACTTGCCAACGAGCGTATCCAAAAAGAATCTGAAGTTTGATTCAACCTTTTTCAAACACGCCCCCTATACTTGGAAAAAGAACATTAATCAATTAACCAACTTTTATGGAAGACAAATCACTTACCCTCGAACAGGAAACCCAAATCAAGGAAAAAGCCGGAAAGCTCAAGGCGGAAAAGAAACTGAGAAAAATCTACCCGCTCGTAGTATTCGGGGACGTATCCTGTTCAGAGAAAGAAATATATGTGGCTTATATGGCTGAACCTACTTTCCCCCAGTTCTCTAAATTCATGGCCGCCTCTAAAAAGGACGAGGTGATGGCTATGAAAACACTTGCCAAAGACTGCTTCATTGAAGGCGACAAGGAACTGGTGGATGACGAAAGCCTTTTCTTATTCGGCTTAATGGGACAGCTCTCTGAAATCATCTCCACCCGCCAAAGCACTCTGGTAAATTTATAGCCCGCTGGGAAGTACGTGATGAACAACGGATTCGGCAGCGGCTGATTTATGTCCGTCATTACTTTCCCGGCGTGAATTTAGAAACCATTGATGACGAAGAATTCGCCATGCTTTCGGAAGAAGCACTCTGGCTGCATTACCAGATGATGATAACCAAAAGCGCCAATGCCGCGCTGGCGGTTTGAATCATCATTCCTGACCGGGAGGTTCGGATACGTTTTTCTTATTCTCTCATTCTATTTTCATTACTTTATTATTTGTTTTTCCCTGCCGTCCTTACAAACGGCAGGGTTTTTCTTTTTAATCGTCTGACCACTCTTTCAGGCTATTCTAACTAAAATCTAACCTTCTATCCATATTATGTCCCAAGTCAAAGATTATCAGGTAAATTACAGCATCAATGTCACTGCCACCGAGGGTGTGCAGGAAGTTGAACGGTTCGCCAAGGCCATGAAGCAGTTGAGCGAAGCCAGAGGCTCTTTCCTTCCTGCCGTCAAAGGCGTCAATGACATGATGCAGGAAATAAACAAAACCTTCCGTCCCAAAGGCAGGAAGCGGGATTACACCTACAAATTTGACATAGACACCGGCAAGAGCGAGAAGAAGCTGGGAAACATCAAGACTCTGCTTACTGAAATCAAGGAACTCACGAGCGGCATTAGTCTGGTAATCAATGCCGGTCAGAAACTTGATACCCATACGATACGTTCACAGGCAAAAGCGCTGACAGGCAAAAAGGAACTGGAAGAGCAGAAAAAGAGTATCCGCAAGACCGCCTCCGAATCCCTGAAAACAGTCAATGAGAAACAAAGGGAGGTCACCGGTGTAATCGGCAAGATAAACTCTGCTCTTATCAGCCTTGAAACCGGACGGGAAATCAATATCAAAACAGATATAGCTAAAAACCGTCTGGTTGAAATACTCGGACTTCTCAGGCAAATCAAACAAGCATCCGGCATTAATCTTCCTTTCCAAATGGGTGACGGTAAAGGAACACCTCCTTCAACAGCCGCGGCAAGTGTATTCCAGACCGGCTCCATCCTGACAGACAAGGTATGGGAACGCCAGCAAAAACAGTATGGTAAGGCAAAGGAATCCCGCATGATGCGTGAAATAGAAGCCCGACAGGAAGCGGAATACCGGCAGAACATACAGAAGAAGAAAGATTCTTTCAGGCGTACGGATGAGTGGCTGGAACGCAGGGCAAAGAAGTATGAATACTACGAACGGACAAAGGTGGAACGCATTCTGCGGCAGGAAAGGGAGCAGGAACGCCGGGACAAACGTGACGCCGCCCAGGCTGCCCGCCGGCAACGGGAACAGGAACGGGAACAGAAACGCAATGCCGCCCATTCTGTACGTAATATGCAGAGACAGGTTGCCGCAAGTGAAAGTGCTTACGGAGGCAAACGTCGTGCAGCCATTAACCGTTTGCAATATTCACGCCGCCCATCCATACGCAACCTGCCACTGGTGAACATGTTCAATGCCTATATGGCATACAGTTTTGTCAAGTCCGAACTCTCTTCAGCGGTAGACTATAGCAATATTATGGAATCCGCCCGCAGTATCCTCAAAGTGGCTGACAGCGACATTTCCACCTTTGAGACACGCTTTCAGCAGATGTCTTATAATGTCCGGCAGATTGGTGTGGACACCAAATTCACCGCTGTGGAGATTGCGTCGGCAGCCAAGTTCCTCGCTATGGCGGGCATGGATATAGCCACCATCAACGCTTCCATGCGACCGATAACGAACCTGGCGTTAATCGGTGACAATGATGTAGGGCTGATTGCCGATTTGACAACCAATATCATGTCCGGGTACAACATCAACAGCGGCAGCATGGGAACCGTGGCGGATATTATTACTTCCACCATTTCGCGCGCCAATGTTAATGTCGTTGAGATGGCGGAAAGTTTCAAGATGGCAGCGGGGTATCTTAAACTCGCCGGTGTAGACTTTTCCGAAGCTTCGGCAGCTATCGGCATACTGGGTAATGCCGGTATGAAAGGTACCATGGCGGGAACCGCCCTGCGTGCGATGTCCACCCGGTTTGCCAAGCCTACCAAAGAAGCGACCGCCACACTGGACAGGCTTGGAGTTAAGTTCACCCGGTTCGTTGAGATAGCCGGGAAGAAAGTCGAGAAGCTCCGCCCGCTGGCAGAGATATTCAAGGATTTGCATAACGCCGGAGCAAGCATGGAAGACATGATTGCGATCTTCAGTAAAATCGGTGGTAATGCGGCGATGCAATTCGTGGTGAACTATGACAAACTACGGGTGCTTACCACGCAGAACCGTGCTTCCCATGGTATCTCTGAAGAACTGGCGCTCGTCAAGCAAAATACGTCCAAGGGGCTCTGGGCACAGGTGACATCCACCCTTTCGGAGAGCTTCATGCAGGCTTACGAAGTGGTGGAACCCGTTATCAAAAGCGTGCTACGGGATTTTCTTTCCAAGTTTAAGGCACCGGAATTTGCACGGGGTATTGCCTCTATCGGACGTGCCTTGCTCGATATCTGTTCCGTATTGGCAAATCTCGGCACGTGGATGGCGCGAAACTTCAACTGGATAGAACCGCTACTGTTCACCGGCTTTGTTGCCACCCGCATATTCAAGCTTGCCGGCGCAGTAACGAACCTGGGCGTTGCCATCGGCTTTATCGGCAAACAGTCCGTCGCCTCTTCCACGCTCCAGCTGATTGCTTCCCTTACAGGCGGCGGTGGTGGCTTTAAAGCACTATCCTTTGCGAATAAGCGTAGCATCGTGACCGCTTTGCGTGGCGCGGGGGTCATGGGCAAAGGAGCCATGATGCGTGCATTGGCAGCTACCGGTATGACCGGAGTAAGCGGATTGGCCGCACGAAGTGCCTTTACCTCCCTTTTTGCCAATCAGGTGGTGACCGGAACAGGCATTACAGGAGCCGCCGCTTCCCTGTCTGCTATGGGTGCCGGTGCCGTGGCGGCCACCGCAGGTATTTCGGCGTTGGTCGGAGTGTTAGGATGGGTGGCTTATAAAACATGGCAGGTGAAAAAAGCCAAGGATGCCGTGCTGGAAGAAGTCAATTCCAATGAGAAATATCATTACCCCTCCATAGATGCCTTGCACAAATCACTTCGGGACACTTATCTCCAGGCGTTGAAAACTAAAGAGGCGGTAGCAAATGTGACGGAAGGTAAGACTTTGGAAGAGGAATCCGGCCAGAAAATCGGAGCCTTCACAAGTGAATGGTGGGTAGCGTTATTATCCGGCATGGCAGCCGCACAGACCCATTCTGCACCTACCTATACGTATGATGACGCCTACCAGAAGAACACGAAAGACGCTATCGGCATCATTGCCCGTAAAAGCGGGCAACAGCAGATACTCTCTGCATACGCCCAACTCGGGCAGTATTCCGACCCTCTGGAGATCAGCGCCTTTATTCAGAATATCGACCATAACTACAAGTATAACCCCAAGTTACTGGACAGGAGCCTGTATAGCATCCAAAATGGAAAGGTGGTCTACAATCCCGGTATGGATAAGATTACCGCCCGTCAGGCTGCGCAGACACCTCATTTCGCCAGTTATCAGGATACGGAAGTCGTCCGTTCCATACAGGTAGGAGCAGAAAGTTATCTGGATGCCATGCGCTCGCAATCGGGTGCCATGAAAAGGCTCCGTGAAAGTGGTTTCAGCTTTACCCAACTGGGCAAGGACGGCTTCTATATGAAGGACGGAAAGTGGTTGCAGAAAGAAGCCGGCAAAGACGCGACGGATGCAGAGCGCACTGACCTGATAAGGGGAAAGCAACGGGTACAGAGCAAGCTGATAACCATGATGAAGACGCTCAGGGAAAAGTATGGCGGTAACGAACAGATAGCCGAGAACATCATCCGCAAGGCGGGATTCGACAAGTCCCTTTATTCCAATGAACCCAATTATAACGATGATGAGTTCGATAGAATGCGGGTAACTACCGACGGGGGCGATGACGGCATGGCAGGAGGAAACTACAGCGGCACGGGCAAGCTTTCTTCAGCCGCCCCCAAACAGGTCATCGTACAAATCACTAATCTACTGAGCGTGGGAACCATCGACCTGATGAAATCCCCTGAAGGACAGCAGGAGGAAGTAAAGGGGCTGAAGGAGCAGCTGGCACAGGCGCTTATTGATGTGGTACATGACTTCGATTCATCGTGGAACGCATAAGTATAAAATTAAAAAACTGAACAATAATGAGCAGACTAATCAATATCGGTGTAAGCACCATGTTAAGTGGTGGAATCATAGGCAGCGGCAGTGCGGAGAATTACGTAAGTGACGCTGCCCGCCGCGCGCTCGGCATGGGCTTGTCACAGTTTGCAGACGGACAGGTACAATACTTCAGCAAAGACAAGCAAATTCTCAAAAGGGCACTTGTCCAGACAACTTCACAGCTTACCTACGGGATGCTGCGCTCTTATCCCAGGTACCTGAAATACTGGGAACAGAAAGAGAGGGACAAGTACCTGCAAACAAAATCACAGACCAGTATCGCCAACAAAACGGGGCAATACTACCAGTTAATCAGCGAGCAGCAGGCGGTTGCCAAGAAAAAGAACTATTCCGACAGCATTGTCGGCAGGGTGGTCCAGGATTATCTGGAACTATCCATCGGTACTGAAGGGATGTACTTTGATGCGGAATCCGGGAAAATAGAACCGAACAGCAAATACGGATTGGTTACGTTTGTAGACTTGCAGCCGGGCGTACAGGTAAGCAGCAGGAACAACATCGTACTGACTACCGTACAGGGACGTGATTACACCCGCAAGGAGTTCGTTTCAGGAGGTGACCTGGAAATCAGTATTTCCGGCAAGATTACCAGTAAGTACCCCGACGTCTACCCGGAAGCCGAAGTCAGTAAATTCCTGAAACTGATGCAGTACAAAGGGGTGATAGAATGCGACAATACCATTCTGCGGCAGTTCAAGGTAGACAAGCTAATTGTATTAAACTACTCCTTTCCGGCCAGTGATTGCCGGAATATCCAACCCTATACGCTTTCCTGTGTGGCAGTAGAACCTTCCGAAGCGGTGGAACTGAAGCTGGCATCGGAAGAAAAGGTGGATACAGCCATCAAGCATACAAACAAATGGATTAAGCTGGTCCAGTTCGGTACCAAAGTCGTAGATCCTTCCTCACTCTTAACACTCACCAAACAATGGCTGTAAACACCCTGAATGTGCTTTGTTGCAGGATTACCATCGGTGATGCGGACCCGGCTAATCCGATGGCGATTCAGAACCCGGTTGTCCTGACCGAGGTTCAGGAGATAGAAATCGTGGAAACCTATAAGAAGCTGATAGGAACCGCCAAAGTGATATTCCCCAAAGGAACGGTATACCAAAGTACCATTATCGGAAACGCCACGCTTGAAGGAAAAGACGCCTCACGCATCACAACCGAAGTAATGGAGGACGGTATAATTATTGAAAAGAAGAGTACACAGGCGGCTGTCGGAAAAGATACATTCAAAACCGGGCAGAGAATCAATATCAAACTCGGATACGACGGCGTGCTCAAGAATATGTTTGACGGGTATGTTACTGCTTATAATTCGGATAACTTGTTTGAACTTCAATGTGAGAATATGGCATACAGGCTAAAACTCAAGCAGGCTCCCAAGTTTGAAACACCACTATCCACGAAGGTGAATGATGTGTTGGGAGAGAAATATGACCTTCTTAAAGATACAGGCTTTGAAATACATTCTGAAACCAAACGGTTTGACATCAATATCGGCAAGGTCAAGATAACGGATAACTTTACGGTTGCCGACGTGCTTAGTGACTGGAGCAAGTACAAGGTATATTGCTTTCTGAAGTATGATGAGAACTCACCCGATGCAATGCCCCGGATTGCCGTCGGACGTCCTTATTCCTCATCCAAGGCACAGCCGTCCTTCCCGGGAAGTGATGACACGATACCTTATAAAATATACTTCAACTACCATGTAGCGGAAAGCAACCTGAAAGTCCTGAAGGTGGACCCGAAGTTTCTGGCGGTTACCGGCAAGGCTTTGGGAGCCGATGAGAAATTCTTTGAGGTGACGGTGCGTTTGAATCCCGACTATGATGTGAATAAAGCCGGAAGCAAAGAGTTCCAGACCATCAATGCCACGCAGATCAGCCGGAAGACACACAAGCTGACCGGAAATACAACGGCAGCAGGGGCCGGGACTAAAACGAAGGTGGATTTAAGCACTTATACGGTAGTGCCTTATATGTCACCCAATATGAGAATTGATTCGGATAAGCTGGTCGAGGAAGCCATCGAATATTTCAAAAGTTACAACCTGAATGGAATAACCGGGACACTTACCCTCTTCGGTGACTTCGGTTTGCCCTCTGCCGTTCAGGTTGAACTGATTGATGACCGTAACCCGACCAAGAACGGAGTCTATATCGTCGAGGAAGTGAAGACTACTTTCGGAACAAAAGGCTACCGGCAAGTATTGAAAATCCCCTATAAAGTAAAAAAGTAACTGAAGATTATGGAAAACACAAGTAACAGCAGTCAGCAGACTATCGCCGAAGCTATTCGTAAAATAGCATTGGGGCGTAGCATGGAGCGTATCAATATGGCACCCGGAGGAACAAGTGGTGTCGGTACGGCACGCATGATTCACGGATATGTCGCCAAAGTGCATGACAATCCGGGTGATGGGGAGTACAAGGAGTATGCGGGAACAATTGACGTAGGCGAGTTTCCGGACGAGACGGCATCTTCTGAACCTGTCATTCATAAAGGAGTACTGCTGGCAGGGCTCAAAGACAACTCCGGTGGCTTCCTGATAATCCCTGCATTGTTTTCCGATGTGACTATCGTCACAGATGCCGCAACGAAATACGCCTATGTGCTGAACTACTCCCATGCGAAGATTATCCAGCTCAGTTCACATACAGAAGCTGTCATCGGAGTTACAGAGACGGAAGAACTCGATGCCCAAAGCAATGATTCGCCGGATTATGATGAACTGGAGAAGACAGGCAATGAAAGCTCCACCCGATATACAGCGGAAAAGGTTGTCACTACCGTAAAGAACAAGGGCGGCAAGGAAGCCAGCCGGACCATAGAACCGGAGTTAATCTGTACACAGGTGGACAAGTCCGAGGTAACACAGGCAACCGATCAGATTCAACAGAAAGTGGGGAGTACCACCGTTACCCTTGCCGATAAGAAAGTAATGCTGGGTGATGAGAATGCGACTGAACCACTGGTGCTGGGCAACCAGCTTGCACAGTTGATGCTGGAATTTATCACCGAGTGCTCCAAGATAACGACTCCTACGCTTATGGGAACCATGCCGGCTATCAATGTGCCGAACTTCGCCTCACTGACTTCCAAGATACAGAATTTCCTTTCTAAAACCTCTTATACCAAATGACAGAACTATTACCCGGCATCGGAGAACTGGACAAAGACAGCCTTTGTTATTCCATCTACTCCCAATTATACCACAACTTTTTTTATGCGCAAGATGCAGGGACAGTCACCGAAGGCGACCAGACATCTATCCGTTTGCGCAACACGGCATATAACTTTGCCAGTGCCATCGCCTCGGGCGTAACCGGTGAAGGCGGTACGGGCAGCGGCAGTGCCTTTTCGGGTTATCTGAAGAAAAGTGGTGGTGATATGAGCGGGTTGCTGCGCGCGGACAACGGTTTTGAAGCCGGAATAGCCAACGAGCGCATCATACATGTCTATAAAATAGAGCAAGAACGGGGTGTCATTCTTTCCGGCAGCCTGAAACTCGGTGGAAATCTTTACTTGAATGGTAAACAGGTACTCCGGTATGATTCCGCTACATATACCGCTACGTTGGAAAGCACACGCATTGATTTCGGGAATTCCCTTCTGCACGCATCCGGCGAGTTTCTTATCGGGACGAAGGAAACAGGTGTGTACATGACTCCGGCCTTATTGCAGGTAGGGGGGAAAAACGTGTATCATGCAGGCAATGCCAACCTGACGGACATTTCATGGAGTATGCTGGACGCTCTTGTTTCCGGCAGGCTTCAAGTAACAGGCACTGCGGATATAAAAGGCATCCTGACAGCGGAACAAGGTGTCAATCTGGGCGCAGACGGCAAGACTGTACTGTCCATTCATTCCGATATGGCTGACCTTAGCGGTTACCTTTCCTTTTCCCAAGGATATGGCATTCGGATAACCGGCTTGCCCGTACTGACCCGTCTGAATGAAAAAGACATTCAGCTTGCGTCAGCAGGCGGGGATTTATTGCTGGGCAATGAATCCACTGATAAGATCCGTTTGCAGTCCGGCTTATGGGATATTGACGGAGATACGGCACTCATCAGTAAGTATGGTACCGCTTGCTTTCCGGGCTCCATTACCGTCCGGCACAACTACGGGGACGATTTGCTCACGTCTTATCGTGAAGATAATACGGACGAAGGGATTGTTATCCATAAACGACTACGGATGGGGAACTCCCAGGGTGTTTATCTTTATGGCAAAGACGATACCTTGGCACTTGCCTCAAAAGTATACCGTACAGACAGTGAAAACGGGAAGACTGTCGCTTACCCATACGAAATGGCATTCTCCTTTGTTTCTTCCACCAGCTTTTATAAACGGCTGGACCGATACTCCGACACCTTCTTCCTTCATACGGATGCGGACTTCATCGGTTTTAATAAGCCTGTGGAAGCATCCGGACATATCGGTATCGACGGTTCATTCACCCGGCTAACGGACAAGTCGCTATTCTTCAGCGCAGACAATTATCTGCTTTCCGTAGCAAACGGAATCCGTCACTATGGAGACGCTTACTTCATGAACGGCATCAGCAGCGAATATTTCTCTTCGGGCTTTGCAGGCTCGGGCTGGGCAATCCTGAAAAATAAGACTACGGGCAGCATACAGGCTACCTTTGACGAGGTAGTCGTTCGCAGGAAAATGCGCGTCTATGAGTTGGAAGTCCAGAAAAATACAGCCACAAACGGTTCGCTATGGGTGACGGACAGTTGTAGCGGAGATACCGTTGTCTGCCTTTAACCAAAACATTTACTATGTCTTTACTGAATTATAACCGTTATAAAATATGTATCTCTCCCAAGTCTGCCAAAAGGCAGGGGCTCCGCACCGGCGATATAGTCAGGCGGCAGTATTTCGACGGGCAGAATATCATCTATACGCTGATGGTGGTGCTCGATACCGGAACAGACCTGATAACAACATTGGAGGGACAACAACAGGAGTCGGCTTACTTTGTCGGGGCTTTGCTGGATGGGGATATTCCGCAAGACGGACAGATACTGGACTTTGTACGGGTCACCAATCTCTTTGACGAAGACCGCAGCGGTGCCATGTACCTGACTGCATCGGACAGTGAATCGCCCTATATGGATATCATTGACGGGATGGCACAGGAAAAGTCCCTGTGTTATCCGGGAAACGACAATACCTGCCGTTATACCCTTACCACAGGGAATTGTTTATCAGGCGAATATTTTTCTTATAAAGAAGGTTGCAACCGGGTATTCAGAATGGTTCGCAATGGAATACCCTTGACCGGTGAAGCCGGGCTGGAACAAATCATTGGCAAAGGTCTGGAGAATCCCGAGCAAATCCTTATCTCCTATAAAATACGCGCTTCCGGAGACTTCCCGACAATACCTTTTTCGTTAGGCTATACGGACGGAACGGAAACAGACGGAAGCGGCACAATCAGTGTATCAACTGACTGGCAGTATAAACTTACTTTCATCACAATAGACTACCTGCCGACGTATGAACGGAGCTTCAAATTGGATTTGTCGTCTTTGCAGGCAGACGACTGGTGCGAGATAGCGGAACTGAATATCATCCGGCTATCGGACATCGCTACGTTCGCTGATGCCACCAAAGCGCGTGTAGGTAAAATCCAGGGAATTATTGACCCTACTTTCGGCAGACTGGATGGTTATGGCGCTTACTTTCAGAACCTGTATGCCACCCGGAATGTCAGTATAGCCGGAACACTGACTGCCGGAGATGAATCAGGCTTTGCCAGCACTTTCTATGTTGGACGCATCCATAAGAATTGCTTGATAAATTCATCAAGCGGTCATTTCACGGGTATAGTGGAAAAGGCTATCGGCGAACAACCGCCTGCCGGTATCGGAGATGTCTTCCGGATTCCTGCCGGAGGTGTTATGCTGACCGCCCAAACAAGAAGCTGGGCAGAGACATATCAGGGAGAGAGTTATTGCTTCTCCTTTTGGGCAAAAGGAACATCCGGTACTTTGGCTGTCTCCCAAAACGGGTATCCATTGCAGGAAATTGAAATAGACGATCAGTGGAAACGTTATCACATACCGTTTGTCATCCGCTATGAGGAACCGGAGGATTTGCTTATAGAAATTGCTGCGGATATAACCGGAGCCATGTTTTGTTGTGCCCAGCTTGAAAAAGGAGAACGGGCAACGCTCTATCAGGCAACGGACGACAAACTGGCGGATACGGACGAGTACGGGGCATGGTTTGCAAGGGGCGGCATAGGAGGAACGATTCAGAACCCGCTTCTTAAACTGAATGCGGACGGTTCCATTTCCGCCGGTGACGGTTCATTTGTTATCAATCCAGATGGAACAGGGTACTTTGCAGAAGGTAGATTCAAGTGGACGAAAGATACCATCACTTTGCAGGACGTCACTATCCGGTGGGAGGATTTCGATGATGAGGCAAAAAAGAACCTGCTTACCAAATATGTAACAATTACCGGGACAAATCTCTTCCACTACGCGGACGCCCTTCAGGAAGATACCTGTGAGCCAAAAGAAATCATCCTCTTTGCCACTGAGTATAACTTTACTGCGGCGGCAAGAAAATGGCAATATATGGGGAGTGAAGGAAACTGGAAGGACATACCGGGAAACGGCTCTGATTTCTTCAGGTTACTTCCGGACGCCCATTTTTGGGAGAACCGTGAGGTATTGACGCTCAAATACATTGCCAATCTGGATGAATCCGAATATTTTGAGACCGTCACCATTTCTAAACAATACGACGGAGCGGACAACTATTCCGTTTATATCGCTTCGACCAACGGAAACGTATTCCGTAACGGTATTATTTCCACCACTCTGTCCGCCCGCGTGCTTAAAGGCGGAGAAGATGTTACGGAGTTGATACCGGACAAGAACTTCAATTGGACACGCACAGGAAATACCCCGGCAGATGATGCCCTCTGGAATTCGGTATCCCATACCGGCAAGGAGTTGGAAATAACCGGGGAAGATGTTTTCCGTAAGGCAGTTTTTGACTGCGAAGTAATTATTTCAACCCTATAACCTTAATCTGATAATCAACTATGGCTATTAAAGTAGCAAGAGGACAAGTCACCATTATTGACCAGAACGATGCTGTCTCCCTTCAGGCATTCATCGGCTCCAACCAACCTCTGACACAGGTTTATAACAAGGACACCGGTGTTTATGCCCCGAACTGGACGGCATCGCCGTATCTGGTTCTCACTCCTTCCTTATTTGTCAGCGGCAAGGGCGCAGCCGACCAGATAACGACTCTAGGCAACGCGGCAGCGCTGACTCCCGGTGTGAAATCCGGTTCCGCCAAATGGTACAAGAACGGTGCGGCAGTCACTACGGGTGCTGACGGATGTACGATTGGCACGGCATCGGCAAAATACGCGCTGACCATCAAGACGAACCACATGAGTGTTTCCGCTCCCCAGGCACGGTATGGATTTGAAGCGATCTATGTCGATGCGAACGGGTTGGAAATCCCTTTCCGCGCTGAGATACAATTCACCCAACATCTGAACGCGGGTGCAACCATCGTGGCAGTGGCTTATGCACCGAACGGGATGGTCTTTAAAAATGGAGAGGTTGCCACACTCAAAGCGCACTGTGATATGTGGCGGGGTGCTACCATCGACAATACGAACATTACATACGCCTGGGGCATCAAGGATTCATCCGTATTTGCTCCGACTACAATCACCGCTGCCGCAGCAGTGGGAGCCACTACCATTACAGCCTCCAATATCGCCAATATGGAAGCCGGTGGAAAAATCACCGTCGGTTCGGCGCAATATACGATTTCTTCGGTCAATACAAGTACTAAAGTGGTTACGCTGACTTCTGCCCTGAGTGCCGCAGCCGCTGTCAATTCATCCGTTTCGTGCCCATACTACAACTCTATGCTGGGTGCAAGCTGGGCTTGCCTGACATCAAGCAATCCCAGAGGGGTAACGGCAGGCTGGACGACCAATGAAATCACCATCACGGCGGATGCGGTACTTAACTTTGAAACCTTCAAGTGTGCCATCAAGGATACAGATACTTCCGCAGGCAATGCTTCGGCTAACAAAGTGGTCTGTGACATTATTTCTTTCTCGGACATGTCCGACCCGATTACAGTGCATATTGTCAGCCAGAAGGGGTTTACTATCAAGAACAACCTGAACGATGTGGATGCCAAAGCTATCCTGTACCGGGGTGGTGACGAACTGGACAGTGCCGGGACAGCTTATACTTACACATGGAAACTTTGGAATTCTGCCGGTACAACAGTCGTTAAGACGTATACGGGAAAGTCCGTTACCGTATCCAAGGCTGACGTAACGGGAAGAGGTGTTTTGATGTGTGAAATTTCCAAATAGCTGCTATTTGGAAGTTTGATAATTTTAAAAGGCGGTGTCATACCGTCTTTCTCTGTTTTTACCCTATTCTACCTTAGACAAAACCCTTATCCATGGAAAAACAACTGATCGCACGGGGACAGGCAACCATCCTCGTACAAAAAGACTCCTACACGATTCACCAGTCCGTAGGTGAATATATCTTTCCGGCAAATAATAGCGGCACCCTTTCACAGGCGGTCACTTTCAGTTCCACCATCAAGGTAACGCTGGGAGATGACAATCTGACGAACTTTACCATCGGTGCTGTTACCAAGCCTGCCGGATTCTCCGCTATCACGGTGAACAACACGAACAAAACGGTCACCTACTCGGTTACTGCCGGCACGACTACCATGGCGGACAGCGGGCTCGTGAGTCTTCCGGTAGTCATTTCCGGGCAAACGTATCATGTCACTTTTTCCTATGCCAAGGCAAAGACCGGAGCGGCAGGCGTTGATTCCAACATGCTCGACTGGGTGAAGGACTGGAACAGCGCGAAGACGGTGATAGGTTCCCAGTCCGTCATTACTCCTAAAATTTTTGCAGGTGTAAAGAACAGCAACAATACAGTTACGGGGATTGCTATCGGTAAATTCCCTTTGAGCACGGTCAATTCTTCCGGAGCGGTTGCCACGGAAACGGTCAATGGTATTTACGGCTTCAAGGACGGATACAAGACATTCGCCATTGACAGCACGGGAAGTGTTCTGATGGGAAAAGGCAACCAGTTCATCCGTTACAATCCTGCAAACGGGAAGATTGAATTCGGTTCGGAAGTGACGCTGAACTGGGTGAATGCTATCAACACCGCCAAGACAGAAGCTATCAATTCTGCTGCGGCAACAGCACAGGCGAAAGCGGATGCCGCAAAGAACACTGCCATTGCCACAGCCGCCACGGATGCGGCTAATAAAGTGAACAGTATAGAGATAGGTAGTGACAATATTTTGCCAAACGGAGACTTCCGCTTTTACAGTGTCAATAACTCTATTGGATGGGACAACGCGCTCAATGGTAATCTCTCCCTTTCCAACTGGGGTTCAGGATACAATGCCGGGGTGGAGGCGCCTTCTACCGGATATCATGCCCATGTGAACACGTCGAAATTCGGTTTCCCGGTACTGGAACTCATCAATAAGAATTCAACAGTAAACCACCTTCGGCGCTGGTTAGGTATTTCTTCGGCTGTTTATCAGAAAGAAAAACTGGTACCCGGTGCCAGGTATACTTTCAGCGCCGATATAATGTCAGATACAAATGGGGCGTGTATTCATGGAGGGGTGTACAGCACCAAGACCGGACAAACAACTACAAGTTTCCACAGTGGTTCTTATAACCTGTCACCTTCGGCGGTCAATAAATGGCAACGGGTATCTTATACTTTTACATTGGATGCGCAATTGGATGTTTCTAAAGCGGTGACTTTCTATATCTACAGTTATGCAGGGACGGAAGGTATATGCTGGGTGAAGAATGTCTCTCTTCAACAGGGAACGAAAGGTAGCTGGATTCGCTGCATGGGAGATGTTGCCAGAGAGATTGAAGACGCAAAAAGAGCCGGTACAGACGCCAGAACCGTCGCCGATGCTATCACCAATAAGGCTACTACGGAAGGCTGGGCAACCAAGCTCACCTATATAGGTTCTACGGGTATCTTCACGGGAACGCTTTCAGCCAATACGGTGAACGCTGTCCGCATCAATGCTTCGCAGATTACTGCCGGAACCATTGACGCGGCACGTATCAACGTGGCGGCACTGAAAACATCGCTGATAACGGCAGGCAATATTGAGGCCCTGACTTTGAATGTGGTACGGGGCAAGATCGGTAGCTGGAACATTGATGCGGACTCAATCTACAGTGGAACCAAAAACAATGCTTCCGGAGCATATACCGCCGCATCCGGTGCTGTTACCATTGGCTCAAACGGTATCCGGGGATTCAAATGGCGGCTGGACGCGACAGGTGCGGGTGCCATAGCTGGTGGTAACATCGCCTGGGATGCGGCGGGAAACGTCACGTTCGGCTCTTCCGTAACATTGAACTGGACTAACGCAGCAAATACTGCTGCCAACAATGGAAAACTGTATGTACGCGGAACGGGATACAACCGCGTCGCTTCCCGTTATATCTCACTGAATGGCACAAAAGTCCATGAGTCTTCTTCCCGGGGACTGGTATTGAGTGTAATCAACCGGAGTGACTTAAAAGTAGTGAGTCATACGCATTACGACGTTTATGCCAGCGATACTAACTGTAACAGCCTGGCAACGGTCATGAATGCCATCGACAGCACCAAAATAATCATCCTGTCCTCCTTTGACGCCATCCGCATCAACGCAACACTATCAGCAGCTATACAACGTTGTGGCGGCTCTGATTATATGGTGACCGATGCCAGAATACCTTACGTTCTGATAGGTATTCCGGGAATAGGTAAAAATATGGGACTGACATCCATATACGGTTTGGAGACCACCGCTCCGTTTGCTGAAATCTCCACTTCCATAGTGGACGGAATTCCCCAGGGAATCAATACAGATGGAAAATTGAAAACCTATCTGAGTGGTACGGGTATCTATACCGGCACACTGACTGCCGCACAAGTCAATGCGGTTGCCATCAATGCCGGGAGCATTACCACAGGAGTACTTAGTGCGGACAGGATTGGTGCAAAAGCCATTACAGCCGCCAAGATAGCCGCAGGTACAATCACTGCGGCTGAAATCAATGTGTCAAGTATCCAGGCATCCGTCGTCACGGCAACCGCAGTGAATGGTCTGACATGTACATTCAGTAAGGGAACGATAGCCGGATGGAATATCAATGCGAGCCAAATTTATAAAAACAGTGTATATCTGGGAGCGGATGGCTCGATATATAACGGCACGAAATGGAAATTTAATAACGACGGTTCCGGTCAGATAGCAGGTGGCAATATCAGTTGGAACGCTGCGGGTGCCGTGACTTTCGGCACATCCGTTTCCCTGCAATGGAGGAACGATATTGAAAGTGCCAAAACAACGAACTACGGTTACCGGTATTATAAGACAATCGTCGTGAACGGTAGTTCAGGGACTTATTACCCCATTGTCTTCAAAGGCGGTGACCAGACGATAAAGAGGGATATCCTTATACGGAGAAGTTACAGTGAACAGGCACCCACGGATTGGGATAATAACAGTACCACACACAAAGGTGGACTAAGCTTGTTATTGAAAGTAAATTTTGGGGGCTGGGGCGGCTCTTCTTATTCATGGGACATATACGAACTGTCGGAAGTCTATTCCCGCATGTTTGCCGGTGCCGCTTATTGTGGCAATTATTGCATGTTCGCCGTTTACTTGCGTGGCGGAGGCGATGGCGGAGCTGTGTACCATCTTTATTCCGACCAACCTATTGAAAGTGATACGTATAGCCCTTCACCTATCCCATCTGCACCCCAGATTGCGTATAATTCAGATCGTATTTTTCAAAGCGGCACTACTACGGCCAATGCTCCTGCACCCCGTACCCTAACAGATGGCGTGGAAGAAGAAATCCGTCGTCATCGTTTTATCAACTTGGCACAAGGGAACGACACCACTTTGAAAGCACATCCTTTAACTTACATCGGTTCAACGGGCATCTATACAGGGACACTCACGGCAAACCAAGTGAATGCGGTTGCCATCAATGCCGGAAGCATTACGGCAGGCACTCTCAGTGCCGACAGAATAGCTGCTGGAAGCATAACCTCTACGAAACTGGACGCAGCGAGTATCAAAGCCAATATTATCAATACGGGATATATAAACGGGTTGTCCTGTACATTTGTGCGAGGAACCATCGGCGGATGGACGATTAATGCCACACAGATATACAAAAATAGTGTCTATTTGGGAAGTGACGGCTCTGTCACCAATGGTACGAAATGGAAGCTCAACAATGACGGTTCGGGAAGACTCGCCAACGGAAATATCGCATGGGACGCTGCGGGAACGGTTACCTTCGGTTCATCCGTATCCCTGAACTGGACAAATGCGGCCACAAACGCCTTGAATTCCGCTAAGAGTTACGCCGATACAAAGAAAACAGAAGCTATCAGTTCGGCTGCCACGGACGCAACCAATAAAGCTAACGCCGCCAAGGAACTGGCTCAGGCTATGGCTTTCGGCAGGATGCTCTACCGTGATCCTGAATTCCGGAATGGCAATAACAGTATCAATGTATATAACAACAACGGCAACGGCACTGTAACAATTGCCCGTACGGGGTTATCCAGTGCGCCCAATGACAGTAAAACGGTATTGGAAATTAAAACTACCGGCAGCGCGTCACCGAGTAATGGCGGCTTTTACTTTGCTACGACCTGTTCCAACCGCAAGGTGTTCATTACCAGAGTCATCGCCAAGATACCGGTGGGAAGAAACCTTCTGTGGGCCAGTAATTCCATCGGTACTTCGGGCAGCAGCAAATGGCTGACACCCAATGCCGGTACAGGGGACTGGGCGGAGTATATATACAAGGTAACGTGCGGTACTTCAAACTTTTCTTCAACGAATTTTTTCTATCTGGACGGCACGCAGGGAACTACAGCTGCTCCCTTAATCTGGCATGTCGCCTATGCAACCGTGTTCGACACGACTTCCTGTGAAAAGTATACTACCACCATCGACGCGAACGGGATATACACCGGAACAGTACGTGCCAACCAAATGCTCATTGACAGTGCCTTGGTGGTAGGTGGCAGCACGTATAACGGAAGTATTTCGGTGAGGGATGCGGGGAACAATGTGAAAGCTACGCTTGACCGTACCGGTATTACCGCCGTTGCCGGAAATATTGGGGGATGGCATCTTGCTTCCGGCGCCATTTATGCTTCTTCTCCTGCCGGAGGGCATCGGGTGTATATCACTTCCAGCGGGTACATCTATAACGATGACGGTAGCCAAGACTATTGGGGATTACGTTCCGACGGTTCTGCCACCTTCGGTTATGGCAAGATACTGTTCGACAACGACGGTTCGGGATATGTGGCAAACCAGAATATCAAATGGGACTCGAAAGGCAATGTGGAAATCAAAGGTAACATTACCGCAAACTCGGGGCTGATTGCGGGCTTTACTATCAGCGGCAATAAACTTATCAATACGGCAGCCGATTCCTCCATCGAGTTTTCTTCCATGATAGGAAACGCCTCTATGACAATAAACGGCGGCAACTCGCTCCTTTCCCTGCGTGCCGATTCTGCACGTAAAGGGATTTTCATTCAGACATACGCAACAGGAGCTGTAGGGCTATCCATTATCGCCAATGCCGGCTCCAATTATGCCATTGAATCGTATGGTCCCGTACAACTGGGACAACGTTCGGGCGAGCGCTGGTGTGTGCCCGGGGTTCTGTACATCGGTTGTAAGTACAATAGTGGTAACAGCCCGAGCTTTAGCAAAATATGGGGTGAGGGCTGCAATGTAACGTCCTCTTACCATTTAGGGAATGCCCAATATAAATTCTATCACAACCTGGGGCATACTAACTATACCGTATTTGCGCAAGGCTGCCAAAATACAGGATATTATGGTTTCTTCAGGCTATTGGAACGGGCTTCCTCTTATTTTGTCATTCAGAATGTCGGAAGTAACGGAGGTCCTGACGGCTCTCCTTTCGACTTCGTGATTTACGGAAGAAACAAATGGTATTGACGGATTTACCTTTTTAGCAATCAAAAATCCTATTCATGGAAAAGAACTTATCCTATGGAAATTAAAAACATCGTTGTAACCAAAAACATGACGGCCCTAACAGCCAATGCTTACTACCAGTTGGAAACCAGTGTGTCCAACGGAATCCTGAATCGTATTTCTGCTAACGTGCTGACTCCCGAATCTATCGAAGGACAGGAAGAATATCTCGGTAACATCAGTTATGAGAACCACAACCTCTCTTGTAGCTTTCTCTCGGTGGAGAACGTATCGGCATACTTCAAGGACTTTGAAGGATTTATGGCAGAGATTGACAAGGAACAGGAACAAGAAAAAAACAAGTGAGTGACAACATCTTTCCCTTTCTATCCCTATACCTTGGAAATAACTTAATGAAAACTTACGAATAACTTATGGAATTACTCATCAAAGACCGGCTGTACATTCCGGCATTCCTTCCCAAAGAAGGGAACTTCAAAGACTTTAATACAAAGAAAAGTATCCTGAATAAAATCGAAATCACACAGGATGAACGCCAGGCTGTAGGGCTCAAAGAGAACGCAGAAACCAAACGTATTGAATGGGATGTGGAGAAAGACACCCCGCTGGTAGTTGATTTCTCCGCCGAAGAGATGCAGTACCTGAAGACATCCTGTGAAAAAATCTCCGACCAGAGTCTCCCGGATGATATGTGGCAGACGGTTGAAAAGCTGTATAACGCTATTCAAGAACCGGAAAAATAGTATTAAAATCACTTGTATCATACGATTTTGAAAACCCCGAAAAGGATGTCCCACGACCAAAGGGGCGTCCTTTTCTTATTTACAAACAATGGCAAGACAAGACATAAATATGAATGCCTCCCACGGGGAGGTGAACCTGGCAGACAACCTGACCGACAAGCGGATTTATCCCTTTGAATATTTAGGTGACGTGCAAGGGATGGATACAGAGCGATACACTTATGGGGAAATCCGCGTACCGGGCAACTTCGAGAACCGTTACAGCGACAAGGATGGAATCCATGTGCATATCCCGTATATCCCGCAGTACAAGGAACTGAAGATCCGTTTCGCTATGGAAAAGGGAAATGGTGGAGAGTCCTACCTTAGAAACCGCAGCGACAACAGTATCTGGTTTACCGTGCTGGCACCCGACATGGGGACGGTTTATCTATCAGCCTTCCGCATAGTCAATGAAACGAATAACTTCAACCTGATACTGCATGACGGGAAGTTGTTGCTGTATAGTGCCAATGAAACGGACTTTATCATCAAGCCTTCACTGGAGCAGACAAAGGTCTTTCTTCTGAAAGCCGCCGCCGGGAACCTCTACCAGCATCCCACCACAGGTGTGGGGCTTATCAGGTACCTGCACGGAAACTTTGAAAATTCAAACCTGCCGGGCAAGTTGCAACAGGAATTTGAGGCGGACGGAATGATTGTCAAAAATGCCTATATGGACTCCCAAACCGGAGAACTTTTACTGGATGTAACAGAAAAACAAACAGACTAAAACTATGGGAAAATATAAAATAACAGCCGGACAGAATATCTACGATATCGCCATGCACCTGTACGGGAGCATTGAAGGTATTGTGGATTTACTGATAAACAATCCGGGACTCTCTTTGGATGACAACCTGAAAAGCGGTGACGAACTGGAGTATACCGACGGTTTCACCATCAACCCGGATATTGTCGCTTATAACCAGTTGTACAATCTTCTTCCGGCAAACGGGGAAAGAAACGTTTATCCCAAAGAACCTTCCGGTCAGCTCTTCATGGAGCTTTATCAGGATAACAAACAGACAGCCGCCTCACTGTTGCTGGGCGGCAGTGGAACAATGGAAATAGACTGGGGAGACAACACGGACATAGAGGTGCTGGTGCTGACGGATGAAGCAAGGGAACTACAGCATTACTTCAATGACAGGATTGCATCCGACCGCAGAATAAGCCTGTATGGTGATGTCAGGTTCAGGATGCTGGATATAAGCCGATCACACGCATCACAGGTTTACCTGCTTCGCCCCCTTGACATTGAGAAGTTCACCTGTGAGAAGATGGGGCTGGATATTTCCTTCCTGTCATTGTCGGAAAACACGTATGAACTTTCCCTGCCGGGATTGCAGACGGACAGCCTGCAATCGCTTTTGTCACTCAAAAAGTTAATGCGGCTTGACCTTCGCGGAGCTAAAATGAAGCCTTCCGTTCTGGATACATACCTGAAAGCTTTGGTAACACAACACTACGGCAGGCGTAACCTGACCGCTTACTTTTCCACAAATCCGGCAGGTATTTACCGGAAACCGGAGAAAGACAGTGAAGGCAATTACAAGATTTCTTCCGGCATGGAAGCAATCTGGATGCTTACCCATGAACCTGCCTGGAACGAAGGCGGGGCATGGACATTTATTATCAACCAAACAATTTATACCTATGAGCCGGACGATACGGGAAATCTATAACGAAGCCACCACCGAGAGAAACAAACGGCTGGAACTAAGCGAGTTCTCCAGTGATTCCAAAATGAGCATCATGAACGGTCTGACTTGGACGGTGGCAGCCGTCATACATAGCTTTGAAACTTTGCTGGATGTATTTGCCGTGGATATTTCGACAGCGATCAACCAACGGGTAAACGGGACACCCACTTTCTACGCCAACGCACTGCTCCAGTACCAGAAAGGGGATGAATTATCAATCAGGGAGGACGGGCTGGCGTTCGGCTATGCCAACGTGGATGAAACCAAACGTATCATCACGCAGGTATCTTATATTGAAAGTACGGACGATACCAACCTTGACAGCAAACTGATACTGAAAGTGGCTACAGGAGAAAAGGGACATCTGGAACCGTTGCCCGCTTCGGAGATGGTGCCGGTCAATTCCTATATCGGAAAGATGAAGTTCGCCGGAACACGTATTGAGGTAATCAGCCGTGAAGGAGACGTGCTCATTCCCCGTATCACAGTGTATTATGACGGAGCCATACCGGAAAGCGAAATCTACGATAAAATTGAAGAGAAGCTGAACGGGTATATAATGGGAATGCCTTTCGACTCGTCCGTCTATGTATCTTCCGTCATAGAGTCGGTCCGCAGTACCGAACACGTGACGGACGTATATATTGACGACAAAGCGACACCGGAGCAGGGAATCTTTATAGCCTCATACGATGCGGATGGAAACCTGCTTGCACCCGTGAAGGTACATCGTCTCACCAAAACATCGTCCGGCTTTATGAAGCAGTCTTCCGCTACGGGCAAGGAACAGGAACTGCCAACATTCCGTCAGGCAATCAAGCTAATCGTTGAAGGATGAAAGAGAACCGATACACATTACCTACGGACAAACTGGTGAACAGGCTCGTACCCTATTATTTGTCAGGAAGAAAATACATCCTTTTCCTGCAAAGTTTAGTCCGGCCATTACACCCGCTGGTTGAAAAATTCCGTGACTTCGCACTGGAGAAACACATCGAGGCACGCATGACCTCCCAGATGATGTACTTCGAGTGGTACCTGAACCATAAGTTTGTCCAGTATCTGAAAAACAACGAGGAAAGGATTGTGATTACCGAAAGCGATCCGCTGGGTGTAGACATTTACCATGAGGACTCCACATACAGCAAACCCTTTACCCTCTGGCTCAACCTGGAAGAAGTACCGCCTGCCCTCAAACCGGAAGAGAAGCCGCGCGAGTTTCATTATCTCGCAGAGGAAAAGGCTATCAATAAAGTCAGCTTTATGGTGCTTGTCCCCGAAATAAACATACCGGAAAAAGAATTTGTCTATATGCTCTCCTTCGTTATCAACACCTATAAGGTAGCAGGCAAGACATACCTGATAAAAATAGACCAAACTTTAAAAACCGAAATCAACCTTAATTCAATATTATGAAAGAATACGTTGCAGACACAGGCGGAAGATATACCTACGTGGATGACATACTGAACCTGCAAGAACTCGCCTTGTCCATGACAGCCATCTTCAGTGGTTGCGAGGACTTCATCATTTCCGGCTGCGAAGTTACAGGCAATGCCATTTCTCCCGGTTATGTCTGGATAAACGGCAAGGTCCGTTACTTCGAGGGATGCAGGACGGCTGCCTTCCCTTATTATATCTACGAGAAGAACGGCACGGATACGGTAGTCTATGCGGGAGACGTGAACAAGAAAGGGCGTAATAATTACCTGTGCGCAGGCAGTAGCGTCCTTCCTTCCGCAAAAGACGCCCTGACCGGCAAAGTACCCTGCCTTATTGAGATTACAAAAGCCTACGCCCCGCATTTCCTTGATAAATTCTTCGGGCATTATGCCGTCCTGCTGGAGACCCCCTTTAGCAAGCAAACCATCAAAAAAGACTTGGTTGTCACCGGGAAGCTGACCACGGACACAGGACTGGAATCCAAGACTGCCATATCGGTAGTCTCTCCATCGGGATATTCCCTCAAACAGTTGGTAAAACAAGACGGGACAGCCTCGTTCGGTTCTTACCTGAACGGGCTGCTTGTCAGTGAGATTTGTATCTCGACCGACGGTTCCATCTTACTGATGAAAGACAAGAACGAACTGGCAAGGATAGATGAAAACGGTATTACTTACACCCATGCTTCCTGTAGCAGTTCACGCATCGGCTATCTTCAGATCGAAAAGAATTCCATTGTCAATGTTGCAGAAACCACGGACGAGGGCTCGGTGGACATTAATGCCGCCGGACCTGAAACCGGGGCGAATCTGTTCCGTGATTTCCGGGTCTTTGACGGCAAGCAGGCAGGTGTGCCCTTGCTCCATGTCAAAGGGAAAAACAAGGAAGTACGTATCAACGGAAATTTTTCTGTAGCTGGCAAATCCATTGCAATTATTTCGGATGCTTCAGGGACAAAAGCACTTTATTACATGGATGCGGAAGGCACGGAAGTGGCATCCGCAGGCTTTGTGTCCACCGGGGAGGTTGATTTCTCCCTTATCAATAACATTGGAGACATCCGGCTCTCCCCAAAAGAGTCCGTGAACATTACCGGAGACTTGAAGGTAAACGAGATCAGCCTGAAAGACATCTATGTCAATAAAAAGAGCTTCACGGAATCGCTGGCAAAGAAAGTTAATGTAGTGGATGGGAAACAACTCTCCACAGAAGATTTCACTGCAAAATATAAGAAGAAGCTGGACGCCATCTCTACAAGTGAAGTGCAAACCGGAGGCGAAGGCTACGTCACTGCCACCCAGGTCAAAGACGCACTGGCTAAGAAATTAACTGTTTCTTCCAACCTCGCCGACGTACCGGATAAAAAGATAGCGCGCGCCTCGCTGGATATATATTCCAGAGATGAAACAGGAAGCCGGTTTCTCAAAATCTCCGGTAACCTGCAAGAACTCGTCACCCTGACATCGGATGAGATAAACGGGCTTACTACCGAACAGGCGGCAGCTCTTAAAGCAGAAAAGCAAGCGACGGTCCGTGACAATCTGGATGCGGAAAAGAAAGGGACCGGAGCGTTGAAACTTACGAAAACGAGCAACCTTTCCGACCTGCCTGACAAGGTATCCGCCCGGAAGAACATCAGTGTTTATTCCACTGCGGAAGTGGACAAACTGCTTGCCGGAAAGCTGGGCACGGACAGTGCCTATACAGGTGTGGTATTCACCCCGGATATGAAGCAAAAGCTGGAGGGAATAAAGACAGGCTATTTCGCCTATGTAGACAATGACGATGTTTCGCACGCGGAAGTGGAGGGCTACGTACTTCTTTCTCATGTAAGGAAGGAACTGGCAAAGAAAGCCGGGCGTTTGCTTGAGGGATATACCGATGAGGAAAAGACAAGCATTGCCGCCAATATCAATGTCTACTCCAAAACCCAAACCGATACGAAATACGCGGGAGTCGCCCTGCTGTTTCAGGATTACATCAATTACCTTGTCGGGCAGGGAAAGAAACTTGCCGACGCGCAAAAGATTCTCCGAGACAAGCTGGATGTACTCTCGAAAGCGGATGTAAGCGGTACTTATCTGAGAAAAGACAGCAAGCTCTCCGATCTTTCCCTGCCCAATGCGGATGCGAAAAAGCAGGTATGCGGTGCGCTGGGGGCTGCTTATGCACCGGAGTACCAGCCAAAGATTGTAGACACCGGATGGTTACGGATGGCAAACTCCGGCAACGGAACAGATACCAGCAGGCTTTTCGTCCGCCAGATCGGAAATATCGTCTGTATACAAGGCATTATCAATACGGCACGCCGTGACGGAAGCAATATGGGAGGCACGGTTGCCGTACTCCCGAATGGAATTTCAGCTCCCCGATACGGAATCCGTACGACACTCACCGATTGGAATGACGATCATAAATATAATCGTGGAACCACATTTATATTGAGTGGCGGAAGCCGTAACATCAGAATCTTCGAGAGCGGATGGTACAACGTGGATACTGATATGAACTTTACTTATATGGTATAACTTAATCCCTTACTTATGAAGAAAATAAATATTCAACAAGATTTGGACAGCCGCCGGGAGATTGCCCGGATGGCTTATTCCCCCAAAACCGTGAAAGAAACCAAAGTGGAACCTTTAACCCAGCAGACACATGACAAGAGCGAAGAGGAAATACGGCAGCCGGCAGACAAAATTCGTCCCGACGAGGGAAAAAAGAGCGTTCGCCGACGGACGCCCAAGGAAAACATTTAAGAAATTCCCATTCGATGAGACACCTTTGGGATTCCTGCTCAAATATGAGATGCCCGTCGTCTATAATATCCTGCAAAACAAGTGCAAAGATACCAGACGTTTCCACCCATCACCCGAAGTGGTGGAACTGGTATGCAGGGCATCCAAAGACCCTACCTATACAAAACCCAAGTTCCGGCGGTGTATGAATGAATACATCGCCAATGGGCTCTGCTGCAAAAGGGGCAAGGTTCTCACCGAAGGACGGAAGGCATATTATGAGTCGATACGCAGGAAAAAGATGGAGGCGTTCATTAATGGAAACAGGAAGAAAATAAAGAATTTTAAACAGCAGACATTCAATAATGTGTTTAAAACCGGTTTATAAAAAGATGAGCGCCAATAGGTTATTTCCCTTATTTTGAAAAATATTTCAACAGGCTTGGAACGCATGGAAGAACCTGTTATCTTTGTAGAAAATTAATTGATCGCCGGGTAATTCCGGGCGGAAGAAATCCTTCCCTTCCCCCGTTACCCATCATATTGTAAATTGAGATGCGGCAAGTATAATCAACCGGAACAGCCGTCATCACCGCACTAGATTCTTTCGGTAAACCTCAAAACATGCATTTATGCAAGAAGAAAAAAACAATGGTACGTCGAACGTACCTGCGGACAATCTTGAGAGTTTATTCTTAGATTCACAGGAAACTTATCAGGAAGCGCAGGTACGGACTGCGGAAGAGAACAAGGGATTCGCGAAGACGGAGTTCTTCAAACTCGACAAGCTGGGCACGTACAGGTTACGGGTTCTGCCGGCTATCCCGTCATCGGACGGAAGCACCGGGAGAAAGAGCTACGAGCATCCGGTACATCAGATGTTACTGGAGATTGAGAAGCCTTCAGAGGGAGGCAAGGCTCAGTATGTTTATGTCAATGCGGTACGCGCAACTGATGCGGGCTTTCCGCTTGACATTATTGACACCTATCGTAAAGTTGCGGTCGCTGCGGCAAAAGAAACGGGTGATGAAAAACTGGCGGAGAAAATTGCAGGTGGCAACTATGGCGGAGGACTGAAATTTTCCTATGCCCACTGTGCATATATCTTTGATTTGAACGAACGTGCCAAAGGTGTACAGTTACTTACCCTGAGTCATTCACAATACAAAGAACTGGATGACCGCAAGTTCAAACTCTGGCAGAAAAAACTGGCTAAGAATCCGAAATACCCGTGCCCCGTCTCATCGGTAAAGGACGCATACCCGGTGGAGATTGAAAAAAAGAAGAACGGTCAAAAGACCGAGTACACTATCTCTATCGACAATGAATCCGATACTGACGAGCTTTCTATCGAGGAACTGACTACACTAATGAACATGCCACGCTTGCCGGAGGTGATTCTACGTTACACTCGTTACCAGTTTGGCGCTACCATCGAGTTCCTGAAACAATTTGATACCAAATACGGATTGCAGGTGATGGAAACGGATGAAATGAAGGAAGCCATCGCCACGCTGGAAGCGGAACTTCCCAAGACGGATACAAGCTCGTTCTCCTTCGACAAGCGCAATAAGGACGCGAAGGAGAATGCGGAAAGCGGTGCATTGTCCCTTGATATGTTGCTTGACAAGTTCGACCGTCTACAGGAACAGTCATTGGGCGACAAAACGGAACAGGGACAGGAACTGCGTGCGATGATACGCACTTTCATCGAGCAGGAGAAGCTCGGTGTGCGTGTTACCCGCACCACTACCAATGCGGCACTGTTGGAGATGATCGAGAAGGAGATGCAGGGACCGGGTGAAGAACCTGAACCGGCAGAGGCCCGGGCGGAGGAAACACCTGCCGGAGAACCCGACGCTGCCGGGGAGCAAGCGACTGAAGAACCCGCGCCAAGGCGTAGAAGATAAGCGATAAACTTTCTGAAGTACCCATCTGTAAGGGAGAGGCAAATGCCTTTCCCTTCCTAACTTATACCCTTATGAATCCAAAAGAACCCTGTGTGTTGTTGCTCAATGACATACATATATCCAAAGATAACATACCTGATTTTTGTCTGAACTGGAACGAGGCGCTTTCCGTCTGCAAGCGTAAGGAGATCCGTACAATCGTCTTGGGCGGAGATTTGTTCTCTTCACGCTCGTCACAGACACTGGACGTATTGCTGGCTGTACACGATGCCCTGCTGACTGCCCGGAATATGAACATAGATATCATCCTTGCCAACGGTAACCACGATTTAGTGAACCAGGAAGCCGTTCGCGGCTATTGCCACATCTACGACCAACACGACAATGTGCTGGTCATTGACGAGTACCACACCCTTTCGAATCCGGAATGGAGTTTCATGCTCCATGTCATCCCTTACTTTCCGGAAGACGGAAGCTTCATCGTGAAGCTGAATGAGGTAATAGAAAATGAATTAAGTGCTGACAAGCAGAATTATCTCTATATCCATGAAGGCATAAACAATGCGCTTTCCCGTCCAGCCGAAAATGAACTGCCGGTACATATTTTCGGTGATTTCGACAGAGTGTTTGTAGGACATTACCACAACCGTTGCACAGTGGCTCCCAATATTGAATACATCGGCTCGTCCCGCCAGCATAATTTCGGCGAGGATGAAGAAAAAGGATACACCGTCCTTTATGAAGACGGTACGGCTGAATTTATAAAGAACCATGCCAACCGACGCTTTATGGTGCTTGATGTCCCGGATGACAAAGTGGATATCCACCTGACAGACCGGCTGGAAGAATTAAAAGAAGACGGCAGGTATAAAGTGAAAGTACGTATTCATTCCTCCCTTATCGGTGCTTCTGCCATTGACAGGAACAAGCTGCTGGAAGCCGGTGCAGGTAAGGTGGAAATTGTTACCGAAGAGGTACAAGCCGTCCAAATTGCCGGTACCGGACTGTTGGAGAAGTTCGACGGCGGACTGATACGCGATAACTACCGTCGGTTCTGCACGGAGAAAGGAATCAGTGAAGAATTGGGATTGTCCTACCTTAAACCCGATACATCATGTGGAAACTAAGTGAGATAACCGCAGAAAACATCTGTTCGTTCAACAACCTGCATTATGTACTGAATCAGGGCGTTACTACATTGGTGTTCGGAAATAACATGGACAATGACAGCCAGGGTTCCAACGGTTCGGGAAAGTCGGCGTTGATAGAATGTATTGCTACCGGTATTACAGGCAGTCCGTTGCGGAAGGTGAAAAATGAAGAAATCATCAATGATTCTGCCGACGAATGTACGATCCGACTGGAATTCTTCAATGATACGTCGGATGAGGTCTTTGTCATCCTGCGACGTATATTACGTAAAGGCGGTTCCATGGTGGAGTGCCTGATTAAGCGGGAAGGCAAACCTATAACCACTGATGAAGCGGTACGTCCCGGTGTGGATGCCTATAACAAGTATATCCTTGAAAAATTAGGCATTACCAAAGACGAACTCTATAACAATTTCCTTCTTTCCAGACACAAGTATCAGGACTTTCTTTCTTCTTCCGACAAGGATAAGAAGGAGATTATCAACCGTTTTTCCAATGCCAGCCTCGTGGATATAGCTGTGGATAAGGTACTGGAGGACAAGAAGCCGGTGGATGAAGCGTTGCACAAGGCGGAACTGAAAGTTGCCGGGCTGGACGGACGCATTGAAATGCTTGCCGAACAGATTCAAAAAGAAGAGGACTCCACCCGGGAGAAAGCACGTACGAAGAGCCAAAAGCTGGCGGATATGGAAAAAAGTATCGGTGAGAAGCGTGCCTTGATTCGGGATTGCAAGGAAGAGATGGAAATTTTGAAAGCTTCCTATACAGAGATTGAAAAGGCGGATAAGCAGATGCAGGCATTGGAAGACCGTGAATCCTCTGTCGGGGAGTGCCTGGAAATCATCACCGGTTTGCTTGCCCCCTTGCAATGCGGTTCACTTTCCGACTGGAACGGAATAGTAACGGATAAGAAAGACAAGATCGAAAAATTAAGCGGAGAGCTTTCTCTTTGGGATACGGCTTTGGAAGAAACGAAAAAGAAACTGCACGAAGCCACACGGAAGCGGGACAGTTTTCAGGATAAATATCGTGTTTTCTCTGAAAATATGAAAGTGAAAGTGAGCGGGTATGATGAGGAATTAAAGCGTCTGGATATGCAGATAACAGGACTCAACGACCAAATCACTGAACTGGGGAAGCAAAAGGCTACTCTTACAGCCGCCATCGAAAACCTGAATAATAAATTGGCGGGTACGATCACTTGCCCGGTTTGCCGGCACCAATTCCTATTGAGCGATGAAAATTTCGATGTGGAAGCAGCCCGTAGACAGATGAAAGAGAAAGAAACGGAAAAAGGCAAGTTGGAAAACCTGCTGGCGAAATGCCGCAAGCAATCGGGAAGCATTGAAGAATCAGAGAAGAAAATCCATGCAGGCAAACGTGACCTTACCGGGCAAAACGTCACTTGGGAGGAAAAGATTCAGGAAGCGGAAAAGTCAAGACGCGCGGCTGTTGGGCTACAGGAAGAAGCCGGCCAAAGCAAAGAACGGGTGATCCGCTCGATAAATTCCATACAGACTGAACTGGACGGTATCCGCCGGAAGCTTTTTGACGAGGCATTCTCACTTCTGGACGATGCCTATAAAAGTATCAGGCGGAATATCGGTAGCTGTGGGGAGGACATCAAAGCTGCGGAAAGCGCCATTGGAATACTTGAAAATACAATGAAAGAATTGAAGGAATCATCGGGCAGCGATATTCTTGTCTCTCTGGAAGCCTCCCTCAAAGAATACCGTAAACAATCTTCGGAAGCTGTCATTGAGAAAGAAAAACTGGAAAAACAGGCGAATGAATTGATGCGGCAGGCAGATGTGTTCTTGCAGTTCAAATCGTTCCTTGCCAATACCAAAATTGCGGCACTGGCAAAGGTTACGAACGAATTCTTAGAGAGCATCGGCAGCGACATTCGCTTGCACTTGTCCGGTTTTACTTCCTTAAAATCGGGAAAAGTACGTGAGAAAATATCAGTCAGCCTCTTGCGCTCCGGTATGGATTGTGGCTCCTTCGACAAGTTCTCCGAAGGGGAAAAGTGTCGGGTGAACCTTGCAACTATCCTCGCCATGCAGAAACTGGTGAACGGAAACTGTGAGGAAGACAAAGGACTGAACCTGATTGTACTGGATGAAATACTCTCACCGGTGGACGAAGACGGGCTGGCAAGTATGTTCGGCGTTCTGAACCAGTCAGGCATAACCACGCTGGTTATCTCCCACGGGAACATCAGCGAAAGCTATCCCTATAAGCTTATTATCCATAAGAAGAACGGGCAATCCTATATCAACAACCTTAATTAACCAACTATGAAAAAAGAAACCGAAGAACTCAAACGGGAGCATATACTGGCTCTCGACATTGCCACCCATTGCGGGTATTACAGCGTGCATGAATCCGGTACTTGGAATTTCACCGAGGGAAAGCGACGCAATGACAACAAACAGCATCTTGCCCTGAAAGATACGCTGACAGACTTTATTGCCAGATATGGTATCCGCCGGATTGTGGCGGAGGATGTATCTGTAAACAAGCACTTCTTCGACATGCGGAAACTGTCGGAATTCCGGGGCGTACTACTTTGCGTCTGTGACGAGCTGAACCTTCCGGAGCCGGAATTTATCAATCCGAAGGTGCTCAAGAAGTTCGCTACGGGTAACGGGAATGCCGGAAAGCAGGAAATGATGCAGGCTTATACGCAGCGTTTCAACCGCACGCCTGTGGATGATAACGAGGCGGATGCCTTCTGGCTCTACCAGTATTTTATTAGCAAATATCGTATCAACTAAACCGGAAGCCCATGCAGAACCTCTTTTTTTTCAATGAATTGACAGCTACAGATGATATTCTGAAACTTAGAAGCTGTCACTATGAGAAAGGCAGATAGTTCCTCTTATCTGACTGATGAAGAGTCGATACGTACCCGTACCGCGCTATTCAACAAATATGTCTATCCGTACAGGAACCTGATTTATCACATCTGTATCAAACAAACCCGTGATAATGACAATATCGCTGACAACTACAACGAAGTCCTGATAAACTTCTTCAGGTATGTCCATTCCTACGACCCCACACGTGAAGTCAAGACGTGGATTTATGCGATAACCGTCAGGATGCTGGCTGACCTTGAAAGGAAGAACAACCGCTTCGCTCGTGAAGGGGATGTGGGGGCGATGAAAATGGAGCAGCTTCCCGATGAGCCTTGTAGCGAGGACGTAACGCTTGAAAACTACCGGGACATGTTCGGTGATGAGGTGCTGGAAGCCCTGGAAAGAATCGGACGCAAGTATCGTGAAGCCCTCTTGCTGCAAGTGGCAGGATACAAGCTGGAAGAAATCATGGAGATACTCTACCAGCGTGGTTGCCTTAAAACCAAGAACCTCGAAACGACCAAAAGCCGGATTTTTCTGGCAAAAAAGAAACTCAAAGAGATGCTCACAAGAGATGGAAAGCGAAAAGAAAACGAATGAAATGATGAAGGTGTTCACCTTCCTGATGAAACGGGTATATCCCGGATTTACTTTTCCCGGAGGTGAAATCGCCCGGCGTACTGTCACATCCTGTGTCCGTTCGCTGGAAAGCAATGGGCAACCGGACGTGGAACGCATGGTAAACTTTTGCGTCTGCCAGGTACATGCCTTGTCCCGCTTCGGGGAGAGTTACGGGGCTCGTTGGAACGTATCCCATTCATTCGGCAAGAGAGCAATAAGACGATTTGCCGAATCGAAACGGGAAATACGCTATTACGAGGACAGGTGGTTACGTAAGAACGAGCTAAACCGGGAACTGTTGTGTGAGCTTATACGTGACAGGAGCTCTCATCCGCAGGCTAAATTCATCTACCCCCAGTACGAGGACAGGACGAAGAAAAGAATGGTTGGAACAATGCTGGGGTACTACATCTGTGGTGCTTCCACACTTCTTTGGACGCCTTTTTCCCCGGTTTGTGCAAGTTGCCCGAAGGCCGCTGCCTGTGAACACAGAACACAGTTGATCTATCCGGAACTTTACCGTATCCGCGTGGAAGAATTTAAAGCGTCGGGCCAATGATGAAGGACGGAATGAACTCGATGTCGGTGGAGTTCCTTTACGAGCTCTTTGCCACTGCCCTCAATTCAGAAACGATCTGCGGGGTGGTGGCAAGGCACGTGAAGAAAGAATACCTGCCGGACAGGGCATTTCAGAAAATACTTCTTGCCATTTCCACCCATTACAGGAACTATAAGGAACCACCGTCGTATGCGGTACTCAGCCAACTGTTCAATGGCGACTACGATACGATGGAACTGGTGAACACCTTTCAGGAAAGTGAGGGTGATAATAATCCGGAAGTATTACTGGACATGTTGGAAGCCTATATCAAAGGGGTGCGTTTGCAGATGACCTATTCGGAAGTAGGCAAACTGTACAACCAGAGCAGGCAACCCGAGGCGGAAGAAAAGTTGAAGGAGTATGCCCAGTGGTTGTCCGGGTTTACACTGAAATCATCCGCGTTTGTGAATGTGGCTGAAACTTTTACCCAACGCTTCTACCAGAACCGGCAGAAGGATATGGACAATTTAAACTCTCCGCTGGCTCCTGTAACCCGGTTCTACATTCCTGACTTGGATGTGATGAACAACGGCAGGAACCTGCGGGGACAACTGACCTGCTTCCTTGCCAGCACAGGTGTGGGTAAGTCGCATCTTGCCAAGCATATCGGTATTCGTGCCAATATTGACGATGGCTTGCATGTGCTTCACTTTCAGTTGGAAGGCAGCGAGGAAGAGGCACTGGACGCTTATTCGGGTGGACTTATCAGCAAGAACGCCTTCTATTTTGAGCGTGGAAAGATATCAGATACGGAGATGAAATACTTCGAGCAGCAGGTAGCGGCTTATAAAGGCAGCATTACCGTCCGTTCTTTCCCACGCTTCAATAGTAGAATCTCCACGCTGGATATCAAGAACGGGATTGCCGAATACAGAAAACTCAATAACCGTTCACCCGATATTGTCATCATCGACTCGATGGATTTGCTAACTGACGCGAGCCGGAGGAACTGGGGGGAAGACCACGAACGAAGCAAACGTATTGCGGTTGCCAACGATTTGAAGGATTTGGCGGCGGATGAAAGGGTCTGGATGGTGGTAACGTATCAGGCAACGATTGAGAACCGGGACTGGCTGAATGATGAGAACAACGTCCTTACTGAATATAACTGTTCCGAAAGCAAGGGGCTTGCACGTCCTTGCACGCACCTGATAACCATGAACCAGTCCTCGGCAGAAAGAAAGGAGAATGTGATGCGGCTGCATGTTGCCAAAGCCCGGTTCTTCAAGAAAGGCGAAACGGTGAAGATAGCGACGGATTACGACAATGAAGTATTCTATGACGCGCAGAGAAGTATGAACCTGAAAAGATAAAGCAGAGAATGGCACTATCCCAAAGAGATACAGAATTTCTCATCCGGGAACTGACAAAGGAACTGGACGCAAAGCCGGATGGTGCGGGAAAGAACCTGATAGCCCGGTGTCCCTGTTGCGGAAAAGAAGGCAAGTACGGGATTTACATCGGTAAGCAGACGGTAAGGAAAAAGCCGTTTATGTCTCATTGTTTCAGTTGTGGACGTTCGACGTATTCCCTCGAAGGACTGCTGGACTTTATAGGCAGGCAGGATTTGATGGTGGCCCCAACGACGGACATTGACGCAAAGCTATCTACCAGCCTGCTTTTTCCACTGGAAGAAGGAGAAGAAATAGATGATGCACTGGGTATCGTGGAATTGCCAGAGTTTTACCGGAGATGCTTTACCCATCCTTATCTGAAGACTCGCGGGTTTACTTATGACGACTATGAATATTTTCAGGTGGGTACGACAAGAAGGTTGAACTTCAGATACGACGCTTATGTGATCTTTCCCATTATCGACCGGGGAGATATCGTAGGATATGTTTCGCGGCATACATGGAGCAAGGATGAGATAGACAAGCACAACAGCCGGGTAAGGCGCAAGGGCGGATACCGGATACTGCGCTTCAGGAACTCGACGGAAAACGACTTCGTAAAGCTGCTCTACAACTATGATGCGGTAAAGGAAGGAGTTACGGATACGGTAATTATCACGGAAGGAATATTCGACGTGGTAGCATTAACCAGAAAAAAGGAATTATATGACAATGAATCTATGGCTGCGGTCGCCACCTTCGGGAAGAAAATATCCCGTACGCAGATTTACAAGCTGCAAAGCAAAGGGGTAAAGACCGTCATACTGGGTTACGATGGAGACGCTGTGGAAGCCATAAAGAAAACAGCCGATGAATTGAATGCTTACTTCCGGGTATTGATTGCGGATATACCGGACGCGAAGAAAGATTGGGAGGATTTGAGCTGTGAAGAGATAGACGATATTTTCTCACACAGACTCAGAACTTCCGCCGAGTATAGACTTTTAAAAGTTCAGGAATGAAAGAACTAATCAACTGGCTGCAAGCCAACAAGATTTCATTTAAACAGTTTGATAATGAAGTAGTAGAAATCGAGGGGTTCGGGAAGGTATATGTAGCCGACCTCACAGAAATAAAATCCATTTTCCGGGGAACGGAAATTCTCCAGTTCAACCTAATGGAGAACCCGGACGTATTGATCGCCGAAGGGATATGTTTCGTGGCGTTTCCGTTTGGGGACAATTGGTTTTATTATAACTTGAAAGAAGAGTTCAGGTTCAACATCCTCAAATATGCGGGAGTAAGACAACCTTGTAAGATGCAGGTACCGATGGTTAATCTGGGCGTACACACTCCATTTGAACTGCTCAACGGAAGCGGAAATATAACTGACTGGGTACGAAAAGCCAAGTACCTGGGGCATACGGCACTGGGTATATGTGACAGGAATACAATGGCGGCCACTCTTAACCTGCAAAAGGAATGTGCGGCACAAGGGATTAAGCATGTGTTCGGGTATACACTGGAGTTGGAGCATGAAGGAGAAAAGGTGGAGATGAAAGTCTATGCGCAAACGCAACGCGGCATGAGGAACCTGCTGCGCATCCAGAAAGAGATTATGGTGGATTCGGATAACCGTACCCTTTCCCTTCAGGGATTGCTGACTCATGGGGAAGGCAATGTACTGGTACTGAGCAAACTCTCTTCTTACTGGATAAAGAAGAACCCGCATATAATCAAGGCTATGAAGATCGCATTCGGACAGGTTTTCTATCAGGTAGATTTGAGCGAATACAAGGCTGAACGTATCGACGTTGAGGTATTGAAGGCGACTAAGTTCTTCTTTGAAAATTTCTATGAAGCGAACACGGGCACTTTTCTGATAGAGCCTATCCTGCTTTGTGATACCTATTATTTGGATAAGGACGATGCACGTAACAAAATTATCCTGAATAAAATAGCTTCCGGAGTGGCGCACGAACAAAGCGACGATCAGTATTTCAAGGATATAGACGAGCATTACGCAATATTCTGCTCCTTGTTTGACGGAAATAAATGGGAACTGGACAGCCTGTTTAAAAGAATGTGTTCCCATACGGTTGAGATAGCCGAAGGGGCGGTCGCACGTTATGAGACAGACAGGAACTTCATGCCGCAATACGACATGACGGCGCAGGAGAAAACGAAGTATGTAGACAGACACCAGATGTTTCTTTCCTTGTTGGAGGAAGGCTTCAAGAAGCTGGTTCCAGCCGGACATGAGGATGAGTACCGTAAACGCCTGGACTACGAGGTGTATATTCTGGAATCTACCGATAATGTGGATTACTTGCTGGTCCAGTATGATACGGTGAACTGGGCGCGGGAACATGGTATCCTTGTCGGATGTGGTCGTGGTTCTGCCGGTGGTTCCCTGGCACTTTATCTGTTGGGGATTACACTTATTGACCCGATTAAGTATGATTTGCTATTCGAACGCTTCCTGCTTCCCGAACGTGCAGGGCTATATCCGGACGAGGTAACGATCATTGTTGGCGGAATGGAATCCACGCAGATTGTACAGGTTACGTTAGCCAACGGCAAAGCTTATGTTTTCGACAAGGACTCCAAGCTTCGGGTGATGCGCGAGGGACACAGCATAATTGTGTATGCTGATGAGTTGAAGCTGGGTGATGACATCATCTTTGATAACAGGGATTTGGTATTCACGCTTAACGAGACGGCTTATGATTGTTGAGAGTGTGCTATTAAAACAGACACAAGTTCCGGTTCAGGCATTAGATTGCCTGACCGGCAGCGGGTTCAGGCAAGGTGAAGCCGGATCTCTCGCTGACGTAGACGTAGATTACGCTTCCAACCGTAGACAAGAGGTAAAAGAATATCTGGAGTGCAGATACAATGAATCAGGAAAGCAACGTGTGTTTTCAGCCGGAACTTATTCGACAATGAAGCTCAAGGCAGTAATCAAAGATGTGTGCCGGGTGTATAAAGTACCGGTCAGCTATGTGAATTATATCACTGCTATTTTTGAAGACGATAATATGACGTGGACAGACTTGTTCAAGCTGGCGGCAACTAATAAGAAAGTGGATAAGTTCGTGCAGGATTACCCGCAGGTCATTGAAGATATTCGGGGACTGATGGGGCAACCACGCTCGGCTTCCGTTCATGCTTCGGCTATAATTGTGACTCCGAATGTGAAGGACGATGAAGAGGTGGAATGTTTCGATTATACGCCGATTAAGAAAGTGGATGATATTCTGGTATCAGAACTGGACGGGTATTCCATTGACGAAACAGGACTGCTGAAGAATGACTGCCTGGGCATTAAAGAGTTAGCTAAGATACAGCCAGTCATTGATGAATGCAACAAGGTATACAATGCCGGAATAACCTTTGAGGGGCTTGTACGCGGTGGATTGGATGATGAGAAGACATACCGGATACTTTCCAAAGGATACACTCAGAACGTTTTCCAGTTCAGTTCTGCGGGGATGACTAAGTTCCTGATGGATATGAAACCTTGCTGTATCAATGATCTGATTGCCGCTAATGCATTATATCGTCCCGCTACACTGGAATCCGGTTCCACACAGAAGTACTTAGACTGTAAAAGAGGAGATGTGGCTCCGGTATATCTCTGGGGAACATATAATGCATTACACTCTACTTACGGTGTTCTGGTTGGGCAAGAACAACTTGCCCAAATGGCACGTGAAGTAGGTGGCTTTAGCCTTGGGGAAGGAATAAATCTGGTGAAGTACATCTCTAAAAAGAAAGCGGATAAAATACATGCCATGAAAGATAAATTCATGTCAGGAGCCGCCAATAATGGGTGTCCGAAAGAGGATGCTGTGCTTATTTGGGAGATGATCGAATTGGGTTGTAAATATTTGTTTAATTTTAGCCACGCTACAGCGTATGCCATTACGAGCTATGTAGGTGCATGGCTGAAAGCCAATTACCCAACCGCCTTCTACACCATCGCCCTGCAATGGGCAGATGACAAGGAGCTCCCGCTTATCATGTCAGAAATGGAAGAATGCAGTTCTGCCAAAGTGATGCCGCCCGATATTAACACCTCAGCCGAAAAGTTCTTCACGGATTATCAGACGGATGAAATCTTCTGGTCGCTGGGGAAAATAAAGATGTTAGGCACCAAAGCCGTAGAGTATATCATTAATGAGCGTACAAAGAATGGTCCGTTCAAATCGGTAGAGAACTTCATACACCGTATCTTTAAATACAAACTGAAGAAATACGAATACTGGGATGATGCGGATAATGAGCAGGAAGCAATCAGAGTCCCAGTCAATGCACGTCATGTAAAGAATCTGATTCTTGCCGGTTGCTTCGATAAAGTAAGCAATATCAGTGCCGTTGTGGAAAGGTATTCGATACTGGATAAGGCGGCTACGGAATTAGGATTCAAGATTTCGGCGGAGGATTATCCTGACCATCTGATTAACCAGCATTATTTCTGGAGTATGCAGCAAATCGAAGTATGCGGAATCGGGCAGATTGACTACAAGCGGATATTCGACAACTCCTATTGTCATCACCAATTCAAAGGCAAGGCGTCATATAGTACCGTCCGAAAAGCATTGGACAAGGACAGCGAAGGTAAGAAGATTGCCCTGTGCGCTACCGTCACGGAAATGGAGGAAATTTCCTACAAAGATAAGAAGTCAGGAGAAAAGAAACATATCTGCAAACTGCACCTCCAGCAAAACAACGACTTGATAAAACTCGTGTGCTGGAATGACTTCTACACAGAGAATAAAGCGGAACTCCGGGACATCAAAGGTAAGATTGTTATCGTATCGGCAATCGTAAGGTACAATGATTACAGCGGAGGCAACAGCCTGAATACCTACAAGACATCCCGATTATTCACTCTTAACCAACAAGACAATGGCAGCACCCAAAAATGAACCTAAAATATATACCGGCATCGGGCTGGACTTTGAAACCTCCGGGCTGGATTGCGTGAAACATGCTTGTACCCAGTTAGCTATGCAGGCTGTACGTTTCGACACCTGGGAGATATTCGACAGTTATGTGAAATATTTCCGGCCTTATGCCAAACAGGAGATCGGTGGAGCACCCAAACGAAAGGTACTCCGTACTAAACAAGAACTGAATCAGGAAGAAACAAAACTAATGGAATACCAGCAGGAGGCGCTCACTTACTCCGGCATCACAATGGATACCTTATATAATCAAGGGGTGGACTTGAAAGAGATTGCCCGTGATGTGATTGAGTTCGGCAAACGGGCAACCCTGACAAACGGACGGCAGACAAAACCTGTACTTGTCGGACAGAACATCACCTTCGATATCGGTTTTGTCCAGCAGCTTATGTGCTATGCGGGATTGATGAAGGAGTTTGAGAAAGTCTTTGTCGGAAGCTATGATTTCTACGGGAACTTTCAGCCTAAATACATTGATACCATTGATTTGGGACGGCTTGCTTTTGCGAACGACCCTACCATGACATCGTATAAACTGGAGCTGATTGCCGAGAGACTGGGCATTGAACTGGATGATGCGCATGACGCGGGAGCCGACGTTACCGCAACGTTGAATGTGGCTATCGTTTGCTCCAACCGGTTGAGAAATAACAGCGGTACAGGGGTAAATCTTCAAAGAGCGGAAAAGACAAGGTTACACTTCAAAATCTAAGGCATGGAAGAGGAAGAAAAAACTGTTTCGTTCAAGCCGTCAGAAAAAATGGTGTACGGCGTACTAAATTATGATGGCAATGAACTAATGGCGACAATAACCGGATATGATTTATCTATATCCTTCAATATGAGACTGATAAACTCGCTTGCTGACGCTGAGAATTGTGCGGATGCCCTGGCGAATGTCTTTTACGAGACACTACTCGAAGAATTAATACAAAAAAATCCTGCAATCTTAAAACCTAAAGAGGTGCCATGACACCTATACTTGGATAAAGCACTGAAGCCCGGACTTTTGCTCCGGGCTTCTTACCTAAAAAATTATGGATAAAGAAACTAAAAAACTACCGCTGACCGCACAGGAAGAACAGCTATGCCAGCTTTTCATGAACGGAGGCATGAAATTCGCCGGAAAGCGTACATCCTGTTACCGGGAAGTGTTCAAGGATGAATCACCCAAAGCCTATGCAACGGCATACAAGGTGTTTTCACGTCCGCAGGTGGCGGCACGCATCAAGGAACTGTTGCAGGAGGTGGATAATGAGACAGAAACGATTGCTATGAAGCTCCAGATTACCGAGACATTGAAGGCGGTAATGGAAGAAACGGCAGACGCTTCATATACGGACAAGTTCGGCATCAAACTCTCACCGGCACCTTTACGGTCGGTATCCGTCAATGCGGCAAGGACATTGATGGATATTTATCCGGTCAAGCATTCAGCTGATTCCAAAGGCAAGAATGAGACGAGCAGCGGAGTAACGTTCAATGTCATCGTACCGGTTCCGGTACAAATAACAAAGGAGGAAGACGATAATGAAACTTGACCGTAGAAAAGTACAATGGGCGGTCTATCTGATTCTACTGGTCGGTCTCGTTATCTACGGTTTACGGGATTCAGAAGGAGCGGAAAAGCTTATCAGGGCAATTACAGACGCATTTGCTATTTTATTCAATAACTCTACTTAACCTTAACCAATGACACAACTTAGAGAATTTGTACTTAACAACTTCAAAACACTGACTATCGTACTCTCATTCGCAGTGACAATGTATGTGCAGCACGTAACTAACATTCAAAGGATTAATGAATTGACAATCAGGTGTTCGGCACTGGAACTCAAAATAGAGGACCAGTACGAAAAGATAGATGCCATTAAGCTCGACAAAGCGGTGTTCGAGGCAACAATGACACAGTTTACGTCCATGCGTTCTGACCTGAAGGAGATGCGGACGGATATTAAAGAACTACTAAAAAGCATGAAATGAGGATATGGTTCATAGCTACCTGGCTCTTTTTCTCCCTACATGGTAATTCGACAGACTTGTTTGAAGAAGCCGTGCAATTGATTAAAAAGTATGAAGGTTGGCACCATGCACGCGACCAGCCTTATGTCGGATACGGACATCGACTTTTGCCTACTGATAATTTTGGCTCCGATATATCGGAGAGTTTCGCAGACTCCCTGCTGCGCAGTGATCTGAAAAAGAAATGCGCTGTCTTTCGACGCTTTGGAGCTGACTCCTTGCTACTGGGAGTACTCGCTTTCAATGTAGGAGAGAACAGGGTGCTTCGCAGTAAACTGGTGAAGAAACTGGAAGCTGGAGACAAGAATATCAAGGAAGAGTATCTGTCTTTTAGAATGTATAAAGGCAAGGTCGTCCGGTCTTTGGAACGAAGACGAAAAGAGGAATATGACTTATTATTCAAATAATTAAAACTACATCCCAATAAAAATGATTGATTATGAAAACAGGAACTGTGATAAATATAAAGCCTTCAGAAGCACTATCATTGATGCGGCTGAATATGCTGATTGGTAAAGAAGCTATGGTTATTCAAGACCTCACTGGTATTGGACGCCTAAACAAAGGATACATGGTAGAACTGACAGAACCCTATTTGGAAGAAGTCGATTGGTTTATTCCACAGGAATCCATTGACGATGAAGATTAGCCTCAATAAAATTCTTCTCCTGCTTGTCCTGGGATTTGGGGTGGCAACTTACTCCTTATACAACTGGGGCAGCAGGATGAAAGAAGAAAGGAATACCTACCGTAGCAATACGCACGCGCTACTTGCGGATGTTGAACACGTCCGGATTGACTCGGCAATGATGGCATCTACTATTCAGGTTCTCAACTTATCACTGGATGAATATGAAAAGTACCGGGCGGAAGATGCGGCAACCATTAAGAAGATGGGAGTACGTATCAAAGACCTGGAAGCTGCCGGAAGGCACGATATAGAAGTCAATGCTCCGTTGGATGCTCAAGTGAAAGACACGACAGTCATCAGAGATACTGTGACAGTTATTGTAAAGGCGGTAAAAATGGATACGCCATACCTTAAATTGAACGGTATCATTGAAGACAACCGCCTGAAAGGAAACATCCACTTACCGGTGCATCTGCATCAGGCATTTTGGGTAGAATATAAACACCGCTTTCTTTGGTGGCGGTGGAAAGTTAAAGCAATACACCAGACAATCTCAAGCGACAATCCGTATGTTGAAATTAAGTATACGGAGATCATTAATTTAAAGAATTAATCTTATGCTATTCAGAAAATCATTCCAAACTAAAATCGACGGTACGAATCGAGTATTCACAGCGACAGTAGAGAAGTTGAAAAACATTCAGGCAGACATCACTGCCAAAGTTGAAAAGAACCATACAAGGGTTCAGAAACTCACAAATGAGAACGAAGAACTGGACAGTATGAAAGCCAAGGCAGGACGACAAATTGAAGAAATTAGTAAATTCTAGTATTATCTTTTTAGTTATTTCTTTTGGATTAGGATAGATATAGGTAGTGCAAACTTTTTTAATTTATACATTATTCCTGTTTATAAATGGATAAAATAGCATATTGCGAATGAACTAAATATAATCTAGCAACAATTAATTGTTTTCGATATTATATTTAATTCTCTCCTCTGCATGAATTATTTTTCTTGTTACCTAATCATTTTTCGTTCCACTGATGAAGACTGTTTTGCATTTGCACTACGGCTTAATGTGATATATGCCGAATCTTAAGTGACCATAAAATCACAAATACTAAAGTTATGATTTCCGTAAACGGCATGGAGAGCCATATTCCGGTTGTACCCAACCATTGCGGCAAAAGGATAAAAACGGGAATGAGCAATCCTATGCCTCGCAGGAATGCAAATGATATAGCTGTATTCATGCGTTCTACGCTCTGATGATACCCAACAATGGCAACATTCAAAATAAAAAACGGAACTCCAATGGCATAATAAGGGAATCCATTTATAGCTATCTGCGCTGCTACACTTGTAGGATTGAGAAATAGAGCTATCAGCAAGTTGGGAAGAAACAAAAATAGCGACATAATGGCAATACCACAAACCAATGAGGTGAGAAGCATCAAGTGACGCGCCTGTACCACATTGTCCCATCGACCTGCACCGTAATTGTAACTGATAATTGGTTGCGCAGATTGAGCCACCGCATTTCCTATATTGAAGAAGAAAGGCGTATAGTAACAAGCAATCCCGAAAGCAGCCACCCCATCATCGCCCAAATATTTCATAAACATTATGTTACCCATAAATATTAGGACGGCCAATGTTATCTCGCCCAATAGCGAAGAAAAACCAATTCGGCAATGGTATCCGACATTTCGCAAAGAGAGCAAAAGACTGTTACGACTGAATTTCAAAGGAATCAATTTTAGGGTATTGGCATAGAAGAGCAAATAGGCGAAAGCAATTATTCCTCCCGATGTTATACTAATTGACGTGGCAATAGCAGCCCCTTTAACACCCCAGCCAAACAGGAAAATCATAACATAGTCAAGAATTATGTTTAATGCGGCCGCTATGATATTACACCACATGGCAACATTGGGAGAACCATCCAAGCGGATGACAAATAGCCCTATGAGACTCCACATCTGAAATATAAAGCTCGGCATTAGCCAAAACAGATAATCGCTTGCTTGTGGAAGCAATGTTTCTGATGCCCCTAACAAACGTGCAGACCATTCCGGGAACAGCATGACAAACAGACATATTACAGATGTTACCAAGGTGGCAAACATCAATGCCTGTGTAACATTTAACCTTGCGACCTTTACTTTCTGCCGTGCCTGATGAATGGATACTGCAACTGAACACCCGGCTCCAATCATCAATCCAAACCCTGTGAAAATCAAATATGTCGGACTTATAATGTTTACCGCAGCAACTCCATTACTGCCGACACCGTGCCCGATAAAAATACCATCAATGGCAGTCATCGCTGACATAGATAAAGTACCCAATAAAGTGGGTATAAGCAACTTGCGAAACAAGATACTTACTTGTTCGTTGTCAAAATCAATAGAATCTTTTTTATCCATTCTTTAATGCTTGTTTTTGGCTGCAAAGTTAAGAATGTTTTGCCGTGCAATAAGGAACAAAAGCTTTCCAGTTATGGTATTTTTCGATACATATTATTTATTAAAACAGATATTTATATTACCTTTACACCTGAAAAATAGTACAAAATATGTCCATTCCAAAGTATCAGTTGCGCCAAAAGGTTACTCCGTTCTTCATTGGAGCTACAGACTTGAAAAAAAGTTGCGGGAGTTTAATAGATACTAGTGGCTGCATTGTCTTATTGGTGACTTCCGGTTATGGCATAGCAACAGTCAATTTTCAAAAACGTGTATTACGAAAGAAGTGCTTCATCTTACTTTTCGAGGATAGTTCCTTTTCTATAGATAGTTTATCCTCCACATTCTCTGCTAATTTTGTGTCGCTTTCGTATGATTTTGTAGAAGAGTCCATTTACAAGCCCCTCTCCACCAATTTTTGGGACATTTTGAACGAACACTCTGTATTTTACACATCAGACAGGCAATGGGAATTAGTCGCTACGTGGTGGAAACAGATGGAATGGATAAATAGCATAGAGAACAGAAAATGCCAAGAAGAAATACTGAAAAACAATATCCGCAATCTGTTAGTGGCTGTTGATATAGAATTTATGCGTAATGCCGGAGAGGTTTTATGTGTAGAAAAAAGTCATGCATGGATGTTGCTAAACCGTTTTTTCAATCTGGTGGCATTGCACTGTCATGAAGTAAGAGATGTGAAGTATTATGCTGATAAGCTTGCTATAACCACAGTTTATCTATACAAGATATGCAGTGGGAACTCAAAACTCTCTCCCAAAGAAATAATCAATAAACAAGTCATTATGGAAATGAAATTTTGTCTTGCCAATACTGATATGTCTGTCAAGGATATTGCATCCGCATTGCATTTTGAGGATATATCCTATATGTGTCGCTATTTTCGAAGATTGACAGGGGTATCACCTATGGATTACAGAAAAGCGTCCAGATAGCTTTTTAAGTTATCATAGGTTCATTACAACCGTTCTCTTTATCTTCAAAGTGAATACTCTCCCTTGTATTTGCGACCTAAAGGCAAGGAATATCGGACAATATCAAACAAAATATAGTACCTTTGCATTGGCTCAAACAATGAGCCAAAACAAGAAGTGGAATATCGGAAACAAACTGCACCGAAAAAAGAAAAACCACTAGTATTTACACCTCAAATGTGTAAGAATCAATAAAAGCGTTAAATCTCTACCCTTTAGAATGTACCCTTAAAGGTTACGGCCATATTTCTGACTTATTACTTGCAAATTATTGAGTAATAACTGGTTATAAATACATTATCTGATGGCAGAAATAAATTGCTATGAGCACCAACTATTCGATTCAAGGTGGCTCAACGGTTACAGCGTTCCGTACTACAATACGCATATCAATAAGTATTACGTCAAGTCTGTTTATGACGGTAACATTGTAAAGCGGTCTTATAGTGATACATTGCGGGAATTGAGACGGAAGATGAGAAAATATTATTAAAGGGGCTTAGGTCCCTTTCTTTTTTTATTAAGGACATTTCTGAACATTGAGGCTATAATGAATTGATATATAAATCATTCATAAAATGATTCCAGAAATCAAGTACTTTTTTTATAATTTTGGTTCCATTCTTTTTTTTCCTGTTTTTTAGTACTATTAAAATACATGGAGGGTTAGAGAAACTCAATGGATCACCTTCATAGATTTTTAACTCTTTGAAATTAGATTTTGGCCTTGCTAATTCTAAATGCTTACTTGTATTTACAATATCATGCATCATCTTTAACTCATTACATAAGCCAAATAAATATAATCTAAATTCTCCTATATTAGAATATTGTTCTTGAAAAGAGGTGTATTCCTTCCATACCCAATCACTTAAATGCCATAAATTACTGCATATTGACTTGAATGATGCTATATTTTTCTGCTCACTCAAACCATCTTCTACTGAATAATCAATAAACTTCAAGTATTGCTGTTCTATTTCTTCTATCAAATCTGATACTTTTTGCATATATGTTATCAATGAATTATAAATACTTTATTATAACACCCTTACTTTCTTCTGGAAATAGATATACTTCAAATCCTATATTTTTATAAAAGCGTTCTAATTTAGGATGATTTTCTCTATCTACATAGGCCAATTCACCAACTACGTATTTCAAATTTTCCCTCTTAGCAATCTTACAATAACAAGATAGAAGTGTAGTCCCATACCCATGATTTTTATCCTTACATTGAATATCACAGATAGAGAGCATATCCTTGGGGTCTACATTATTTATTCCAGCTTTATTCAAAAGTGATAATAGATGAAATGCCTCCATTGGCGATGAGCTTAGATGAGAACATCCAAAACTATACCTTGTATGGAGGTTGTTTAGAAATATGTTACAATCACGCAAGTCAGAATTATTATGTGAAACTATAACAATCTCCTCTTTATCGGTAATTTCTAAATAATTAATTTCATTACTACCAACTATTTCTTTTATATTGTTTTCGGAATTTCTATATCTTTCTAGCTGCTTTTTAAGCATATATATATCATCTCTAAAATCTGAAATGATTTTCTTTTGATACATTTCTGCTTCTTTGTAACCATTAAATTCGGATTTGTACACCCACTTGAAACATGGGTGTAACAATAATCTCAATATAGTGGCAATTATATACATATACTAACGTTTTTGTAAACAAAACATTTTTCCTTATTGACTGATACCTTGATTAGTGATACTTAAAAATAGATAAGGATATTAGCCGTTTTTCTAAACAACAGATTTCTTTATTTGATATAATGCAGCTTTCAATACTTGAAAGCATATTTTAGCTGTATGTTCATCTGGTTGAAATCCTATAGACATTTGTTGATATGGATGAATATAGTTTCTAAAATCACGCAAAGAATAACTAAATTTTCGTACATCTTCTTTTAGATATCCAACTTCACAAGAAACATCAATATAGTTATTTAATGTCCATTCATTAAAGTTTCTTACTTTACCTGTATTGGGATCTTTTGGAGCTGATTTAGTTCTATTGTATATTGCTGGATTTTTAGAAGCAAGTCCTAAAAGGATTCCCTCCAAAGTACTACCGATAAGAAAAATTACTGATAATGAAGCGTTTACTCTTAAACATAGTTTTATTTCTTCAATACGAGCTTCTAAAAAAGGGATAAGGGAACTATCAATAGGCAAAGAAGAAATTGATAAATCATCATTAAATTCCACCTTTAGAAAATCGGTTTCGCTTTCCTTTACTTCTTTGTCTTTCTCGCTATCTATATCCAAACCTTTTGATTTCTCAAAAGTAATCTCTGTTCCCCTTCTCACAACATTCCAACCATCAAAACATAGATACTTATTAAAATCTGATATAAGCTCATCAAGTTCAGTAAACCTATTTATGAAATTTATGGGAGCAAAAAGATCTCTAATACATTTATCTAACTCAGGCGTTCCATTAATTGATTTAAGTTTATCTTCTGTATATATCCATCTTGAAGGAAATCCATTTCCATACGAATCATTAAATCCATATTTGTTAAAGAATGAAACAAGGTTGGGGCCTGAACGGTACTCTGTGTCTTCATTAATGAGCGTCCTTAATTTTTCTATTGTTTTTGCAGAGATAATCATAAGCTACTATAATAAATATTGGTAACGAAGGTATTTATTTGATTTCTAATAGAGTGAAAAGCACACCAATGGCAACTTTTCATAGAGACAAAAATATGAATAATCTTTTTAAAATCACTATATCACTAAATTTATTTTCACGATGGATTTCTGATAATAAAACCTATTCTTTTTCTTTTATCTATTCCTTCGTATATAACCTAAACTACACCAACTATGAGAATCACACTGAAGCGCAAATTCCTCGGTGACAAGTACACCGTCGGAGATTTGTCCATTGACGGGAAGTTCTTCTGCAATACCATTGAAGACACAGTAAGGGAACTTCCTGCAACTTGTCCTTATACTCCCAAAGAACAATCCTGCAAATGTAAAGAGAAAGTCTATGCGCAGACTGCCATTCCAGCCGGAACCTATAAAGTGACTCTGGAGTACAGCCCGCGATTCAAACGAAAGTTACCACTTCTGCACAATGTACCTCACTTTATCGGAATTTTAATCCATAGCGGAAACGATGAGTCAGCTTCAGCTGGTTGTTTAATCGTAGGTAACAACACTGCCAAAGGCAAGGTAACTGAATCGCGAGCTACTTCTGACAAACTGAATGCAATCCTATCTAAAGAAACACAGATCACAATCAAGGTCATAAATGGCAAGTAAAAAGTTAATCCTGCCTAAGAACCTTCACATCGACTTTAAACCTTCGCCTAAACAATACGAACTTTGGAAACGTCTCCAGCCTGAATGCCCACTTTGCGGAGGCGATATAGAGCAAAAACTTATAGGCTACGATACAAACCATAATCCAAAATACAAACCACACTGTACTAAGTGCGGCAACTCAAACATTCCACAGCTCATTCTGGGCGGTGGTGCAGCTGGTGGTGGAAAATCGTATGAGGGAAGTGTTTGGCTAATAAGTAGCTGCATTCGTTTTGAAAACATTCGTGCTGTAGTTGCTCGAAAGACATTAAAGTCACTTAAAGAAAGTACATGGAATACATTGAGAAGTATCCTGAAAGGGTATAAACTGCAAGAAGATGTTCACTTTCGGGTGAATAATATCGAAGGTACTCTTACATTTTGGAATGACTCGGTAATCATAATGAAAGAGATGTGTGATATACCGAGCGACCCGAATTTTGAACGTTTTGGTTCCTCCGAATACACATGTGCTTTTATCGACGAGTGTTCCGAAATATCGGAGAAAGCAGTTGAGGTACTGTTTTCACGTATCCGTTGGAAAACACACGAAACATTCAAGGTTCCCAAAATGCTTATGACAACAAACCCTACAACAAACTGGGTGCGAGGGCGATTCGTACAAGACGAAAATGGCGATAAGGTCACTACACGTGAAGGTGAATTTTATGTCCCCTTCAGTGTGTTCGACAATCCTGATATTGCATTCCGTCAGACGTACGAAGCGGCATTAAACAAGATCAGCGACCAGGCAACGAAGGAACGACTACTTTACGGTAACTGGGACTTCGTAGAGGCAAATGACATGGCACTCTACAATCAATTCGACGGAACAAAGCATTTGATTACCGGACTGAAAGAAAAAGTGTATGACCCGACAAAACCCATGATTGTTGTATGGGACTTCAACGTTGCGCCTTATATGTCTACTCTGTTGGTTCAGATTGACTACGACAAGAAAAAGGTATATATTATTGAAGAGATACTGGGAAAGGCAGAGGATAAAGAAAACAACACACCATCACTCGCACGAAAGATTAAGAAGAAGATGTACCGTCAAAAGCACATCGGAGGCCTGGATATAACAGGCGACCCGGCAGGACTTCAACGTTCAACCACCAATGAAGATGGTGTGAATAACTATACGATTATCAATGAGACACTGGGCAAAGGAATACTTCGACCTAAGATTAAGTTGCTGAAGAAACAGCCACCACAGGCACCGCGCTGTGAATTCGTGAACGAAGTATTTAAGGGGTATAACGGCTGGGAAATAATGATTGACCTTCGTTGCCGAAAGCTAACACAAGACTTAATCTATCAGCTAAAAAATGAGGATGGAACCAAAGGGAAACCCAAAGTAACCGATAGCAAAACCGGAGTAAAGTATGAAAAATACGGCCACTTATCCGACTGCCTTGATTATTTGCTTTGCTATTATCTTAGAGACGCATGGTATAAGTTCAAGAGCGGTGACGATAGCGGCAGTATCCTTTCCACTGCGACAATAACAGAAGGATTTAACTACTAAACAATTATGATTATGTATAGACGTTTTCTAAATGATTCCGATTATTTGAGCCTTCTTACACCGGAGGCTCGTTCTCAGATTACCCGCAATGATACCGGACGTTTCACCCAGGCGGAAGAAGCTGCTGAAATGAGTATCGTTGAATATTTGAGCGAGAATTACGAAGTTGTGCAAGAACTGAACCGGGGAAAATATATTGCGGAGTATGATAGGCGTATCACTTTCCCTGTTGGGGCACATATCTATTTCGAGGACAAAATATATGAAGTAACCCAGTCAATCAGTGGCTACAAAGTGCCTTCATTAGTCGAATATTGGGAAGAACATCTGGATATGAATTTAGATGTGGACGCGATAAATAACTATTCCCAGTTCGGAACCTACTATAAAGGTAACATAGTGAAGTATAACGAAATCTTATATATCTGTCTTCAGGATAACGGATATAAGTTCAATAATATAAGAATCCCTTTGGTTAATGGCTGGTTGGAAGCGCATTATTTTGACTGGGAACCAGTGGAATATAATTTATGGGATGTGGTTAGCTACGAAGGGATATTCTATACTTTGATGAGGCTTGATAATTTCGACAATAATATCACGCCTTTAAAAAGCGAAAACTGGGGAGCGATAGCCGATTACGATTCCAGTTATAATCAATATGAATTGAACGGACATGAATATGTGGTGTATGAAGGAAAGGTGTTCTATCCGGAACTCGATGTGAATTCAGACATACCGGAAGTGGGGGTAAGCTTATCACTGCATGACCCACGCAACTACAACCTCAAAAAGCACATGCTTCGGTTAGCTGTCTATGAACTTACGAAACTGATTGCTCCTAACAATGTGAGTGTGGTCAGGCTACGAGACTATGAGGATTCTATGAAGTGGTTGAATGATGCGGCAAAGTTACGTCTCAATCCTCAGATACCCCGTCGGTTGGCAGAGGATAAGAAACCGGTGATGGATTGGCAGCTTGCTACCTTTCAGACAAGTTATGATCCATACAAGAATCCATGGCTTACCTAAAGCTTATTCTTTTTTATTTCCTTATAGAACAGCTTTTCTTCTTTAGGGAAAAAAGCAAGAAATAGGAACCTAGATCCTTTAGCAAGAAGAGAATAGTCTTGTATTGCTTTATTGAAATACTCTTCAAGATTAATTAAATCATCCATTTTCTTAATTTGAAAAATCATTAGTCTTAGTTGAGCATTACATACGACTAGTTTTTGAAAATCATACTTAAATCCGCTATATGCAATTTCTTTTATATGCTGTTTTTTGTTTGGGTTCCATTCACACTCTACAGCCAAAGGCACACTTGTCATGGTATAGTGATCTTCTTCTGTATACCAAAGTAAGTCATAAAGCCATTCGTGATTCGCAAATTCGACATCAATTTTCTGTAAATCTTCATCGGTTAATCCGTTTGCATAGACTTTATATCCTAATTTATGACCTAGCATAGCTAGATTAACTTTAATCAATCGGGTGTTAATAGGTCTCGCTCCTTTGAATATGTCACTTCGAATCTTTCCCAGTCTACGTACAATTTTTCGAGCGTGTGTTGTATTTAGATTTACCCTTTCCCCATTATAAACCAGCCATTCCATAGTATATAGCATTTTAGAATAAGCCACCTGTAAAGCAAAGGTGGCTTATATAATCAATTTACTTTTTCGCTTCTTCAAGAGATATTTTGCGGAATTCTTTCATCATCTTTTCTATTTCCAAAGAAGATTTACGAGCGCGAGTACCAGCTGCTTTGTTTCCTTTTTCTAATTGAAGATTTGCATCTTCAGTAAATGCAGAGAATGCTTCATTTAATTTTTCTACTAACTCTTTCATATTTCCATTGTTTATTAATAATGAGGTACAAAATTAAAATAAATAAATTACCTTTGCGCCCGTTTTGGACAAATTTTAATATCCCCCCTTATGACAAAAGCAGATATTGTAAATCAAATTAGCAAAAGTACAGGAGTAGATAAAATGCCTGTACTTTCAACCGTTGAGGCTTTTATGGAGATTGTAAAAGACTCATTATCAAAAGAAGAAAATGTGTACCTTAGAGGTTTTGGAAGCTTCACAGTGAAGAAAAGGGCAAAGAAAACTGCTCGCAACATTTCTAAGAACACTACGATCATCATTCCAGCCTGCAACGTTCCCGCTTTTAAGCCGTCTAAAGAATTTGTGAATGGTTTGAAGAAATAACCGTTAAGCTACCCGCCCATAACATAGATGAGGCGGGTTATTTTTTATCATCCTTCGGCACTCGGAATAATCTATTTAATTTATGATGTTCATCTAACAGGCAAATGTAGGTTCCAGTCTCTAACTTTAGCTCAATTGCATTTTCTTTCCCTAGAGTTCCCAAAAGATTTTCTTTTTCCATACTATCAAGAATAGAAACGATTAAATTTCCGGTTTCCGGATTCAACTTTTCATTTGTTTCAGTTTCCGGCAATGACTTCAGATGCTCTATAGAACTGTTGTTTAATGATATTTTCTTTTTCATATAATTGAAGAATTTATAGCAGATAGCAGAAAAATGGGATAGTCTAAATTGAAGTATCCATAAGTCTAACAGGCTAAACCCAAGCAGTCTTTTCAATGTGTTACAATGATGGTCTTTAGTTTCTAAGTCTAAGATATGTAAAGCACAGTTATCGCAAAGAATATATAGCTTACCGTCGTGAATCAATGTGCTGTAGATATGGCTTAACAAAATAGGAAAACAATATAAATCGTCATCGTCAAATTCAACTTCTTTAAAATCTAATCTAAGATTAAGTTGGGCTGCCACAATTTGCAGTTCAAGATAATTCTCGTAAATACTTTGCCGTCTCATTGAACGGACTACTGTTTTGATGATATAAAAATCAACTTTACTCATGGTTTGACATCGTTTTATCGCACCATAAAAAGGTGCGAGACTCTTCTATTACGGAGCAGGAGGCTCTGACAAAGCCCAAACCCAATATAATAGTTAAGTCCGCACCTATTGGAATATATACTAAAAGTATATAGTTCGGGCACGAACGTTAAACATATTATTGGGCTATGAGTAAATTGTCAGATTTCCTGCTACCAATATGTTTACGTACTACGACGCTGGAAATGTATTTCTCTTCATTTCCGAAAGCAAAGATATAAGTTTTTTTAGTTTATTTTCCACTTTTAGACAAAAAAGTAAAGGACACCGAATGATACGATGCCCTTTAACAACGAGAGGATATGCTTAACCTTATCAGATAATATTGTTGATAGTCCTGCGAATTTCGTCCTTTTTTGTATTCCTGAAATAATGCTTTTGGATTGCTTGTACGCTATTTCCTGCAAACTCTGCAATAGTTAAAGCCGAGAAGCCAGCTTCATCCATCTTAGTAATAAACGTCCCTCTTGCAGAATACCAGGTGATCTTCTCCTTGTACATCACCATACCACGTACTCGTTCAAGTATGCTATTGACTTTTCTTTCAATAGAGTCAATCCGTGCATCCTTTTGCTTTTCAGTTACGTGCTTCTCTTGTAAAATCGGGAAAACAAAATTGCCGTAACTCTTATCTTTATATTTATTGATGATATTGAGCGCTTTGTCCGTCAGTACCATTTTAGCTTGCTTACGTGTCTTCATGCGTTCATAAATAAGCATGCCATCAGCGATGCATTCCCATGTGAGATAACAGACATCCTTATCTCCCATACCTCCTGCATAAAAACTGAAAAGGAATAAATCCAGATAGAATTGTTCTTCTTCAGAAAAATAATCCCGGTCGATGTTCTCTATTTGTTGGAATACAGCAAATGGAATCGTTTTGGGAGTAACGCTACCCCAAGCTAATTTCTCTTTAACACAAGCGAACTGGGATACTTTAGCTCCTGGCACATCAACTTTTCGTGCATTGGAGCAAACACCCCTTAGCATCCTAAGTTTAGAACATAGACCACTTTTGTTGCCCTTCTCCAAGCCCTGCTTCTCGATAAAAGCAACATAGTCTTTCACAAATTGCTCTGTAATATCCTGGAAGAAGTAAGTTGAAAAGCTCTTATTGTACCGCTTGTTTGTGAATCTATCCAGTTCGAGTCTTAGATAATTCAGGTGTTTGGCATTTGTAGAACAACTCAGAATATTACCATTCTTTACTCTTTCCGTTTTACGACACGCTTCAATGTAATCCTGCATCCATTTATCCACGGTAATGACTTTAGGCTCTTCTCTTTTCTGTACTTTTGCATTGTCGAGACAGTGCGACCATTGGACAGGCGACCAAGGCTGCCTTGCCATTTCCCACTCTTCAACGACTCTCAGATACTGCATCTTCATGTCAAGTAGAAGTTTATTCTTCGCCGCTGATTCCGCACCTTTAGATTTGAAAGTTTGGGTTTCACTGTCCCAATCTTTATAAGTCCCTGTGATGTCCAAAACCTTGGATACGCGCGCGTACCCAGTTTGAAAGAATACCATTTCTAACTTGACAAGTTGCTTGTCTTTCGGATTCTCCTTACCTTTGATGTTTAATGAATAAGACATAATTAGTTGTTTTTTAGTTACCCATGTAGTGTACCCCATAATTAGGGGGTATTTTCACCGTACACGGAAGAGTAGGAAAATCGCTACTTACAAAGTTTATTTCGTGTGTCGTAAATATACAACCATACTGAAATAACTCGTAATTTACTAATAATCAATTAGCTATGTCTTATTTCAAGACAGGCTTTACTATCGTTCAAAATTTATACCGTCTCACAATTGCAGACTGTACAGTCCACTGTAGCGGTCTATACTAGTTTACCGTATAAAAGACCTTAACCTAGCCATTAATCAAGCTTAATCATAGAGTAGAAAAAGGTTAGGAATCCAACGATTCCCTCCATCTGCACAAACTGAAATTTCAGAACACAGCATACAAACCAGCAATAAAACATAGAAATTCCGTTAAGGACTGAAAGAAACATTTTCTGCCGCATCCCCGAAGGATAACACTAAATAACAGACCATTGTACCCCTATTCCAACTTTCTTTCGTATCTTTGCGCCCATTGAACGTTAACGAAACAATAATATATTCATGAAACAGTACA
>ENA-UPWP01000062-UPWP01000062.1-human-gut-metagenome-genome-assembly--contig:-NODE-62-length-126034-cov-16.184396_pt1 | contig 126034 bp, 113 predicted proteins | sample MGYA00250052_ERZ773380 | MGnify/ENA primary metagenome ERZ773380 (study PRJEB29103, sample SAMN06112063) | human gut metagenome | biome: human gut; feature: ankylosing spondylitis patient; material... | reverse complement strand
GGCTACTACCGCGTACGCGAAGCTGTACCGGAACTGGGTGCGCAGCTCGTCTGCAACGCTGTGCGAGCCGTTTCTGCCGCTTACAAGCCTCAAGATTAGGAATGAGGGTAATGTTTGTGGATCCGAGATATACAAGCAAGACGTGTTCGTCGTGCGGTGCGATCGGAAAGAGAAAGAAGCACCGGTTCGAATGTTACTGTGGTTACCGAGCGCACAGCGACCTGAATGCAGGTCGAAATCTGCACGGTCTGGGCTATCTGCTGATGACCCGGGGGCCGGACGTAAACGGGCCTAATGCGACATTACGAATGTGATAGTTGCAAAGCCTGCGATATTAGTCGCGGGTTGTTTACTAACGTGAGGCTATGGATTGGATCTTTTGTCGTTTTATTTAAAAATTTCCATAACCATACTTAAGAAAAATATAATCCCGCGTGACCTTGCCAATTTAATCCTGCCGGCGATGCCGCCCAAAGCTGTTGTGATTTACGGACCTCGTCGTGCCGGAAAAACAACGCTGGTGAAATCCTTACTCGGGCCGGAAGCAGGAAAGCTTCGACTGCTCAATGCAGATCGAGCTGCCGATGTTCGTATTCTTCAGGGACTGGAGTCCGGTGGGGACATTGATGTTTTTCTGAACAGTGCAGATACCATCGTCATTGATGAAGCTCAGCGCGTACCGAACATTGGGCTGATTACCAAAATACTGGTTGATGCCAACCAGCGCACAAAACTCTTTTTGACAGGTTCGTCTTCATTCGACCTTGCGAGAGGCGTTCGAGAATCGGCTGTTGGTCGCCTTGTAAATCGACAGCTTTGGCCTTTTTCAGCGAGTGAACTTGCTCGGGAGTTTGGCTGGGGTTATGTTCAGGATCATTTGGAACAATTCCTTGTTTACGGAATGTTTCCTGATAATGTGCTGAACCCGGACGACGCTGTCGAAATGTTGATGGATTTTGTCGGAGATCTGATGTACAAGGATGCTTTTGCGCTTACCCAGATCAGAAGCCCGATGAATCTCCACAATCTCGTCTATTGGTTAGCTCAGAACGTAGGTCAGGAGGTTTCGTATGACAATCTGGCGCGCGAAACAAAATTGAGCAGTCCGACGATTGAACGGTACTTGGATATTCTTGAAAAGTGCTTCATCATCCGGCGCGTACCTTCGTTTGCTCGTAATTTGGGTAATGAACTGAAAAAAGGCAAGAAAAGCTACTTTTGTGACGTTGGCATCCGCAATGCCATCTTGAACGACTTCACGCCTTTTTCGGCCCGTGAGGACGCCGGTGCGCTTTGGGAGAACTTCTTCTTCATGGAGCGGCTCAAGAAGCATGATCTCGAAAGAACTTTCACTCGTCAGTTCTTCTGGCGAATCCGTGGAACGCGCCAGGTAGCCGGCAAAGAAAAGGCTGTTGAATACAGTCGAGAAATTGATTTTATTGAAGCAAAAGATAACAAGCTCGAAGCTTTCGAGTGCAAACTAAATCCTCACAAGAAAGACAGTGGCGGCAAGGACTTTCGAGAAGCGTATCCGAATTGCCCGATTCACGTCGTGTCGCCGTCGAATTGTCTGCCGTTCTTTGAGACAATCAGGCCGTAACGCTTTCTCAGCAGGTTTGGGGGCGACAAAAGGCGGATGTGCTAAAAAATCAAGGAAAAACAAGCACAAAGTCAAACGTCTCTGTACAATGCGGGCTCCTTATCAATTTCTAATTTCTGGCCGGTAAAGCCAAAATGACAGTCGATTTACATCCTTCCTATCTCAACGGACAACATCTGTCCGACTACGACTTCGATCTTCCGCTTGAACTGATCGCTCAGTTTCCGCTTGCAGAACGCACGGCTTCCCGCTTGCTGCACGTGAGCGACGATGTGATCGAAGATCTTGTTTTCACGGATCTCAAGCATTTGCTTCGCCCCGGTGATTTGCTCGTGATGAACAACACGCGCGTGATCAAGGCTCGCCTGCGCGGCGTCAAGGAAACGGGCGGCGCCATTGAAGCCATGATCGAACGCGTGACGGGTGAAAACTCCGTCATCAGCATGCTGCGCGCGAGCAAAAAGCCCAAGCCCGGTTCCCGCCTGATCTTCACGGGTGAAAATGCAGTTTCCTACGAAGCCGTTGTGGGCGGACGTCAAGGCGAATTTTTTGAGCTCACATTCAATGCGCCGGCGCTGACCGTCCTCGATGCCGTGGGCAAGGTCCCGCTGCCTCCTTATATTGAGCGCGACGCACAGGCTGCCGACGAAGGTCGCTACCAGACGGTGTACGCCAAGTATCCGGGAGCCGTTGCGGCACCGACCGCTGGCCTGCATTTTTCCGAGGAGCTTCTCAAAGATCTGCGCGACATGGGCGTGCAGGAAACCTTCGTGACGCTGCACGTGGGCGCGGGCACATTCCAGCCGGTGCGTGAGGAGGATCTCTCCAAGCATCAGATGCATGCCGAGTGGTTTGAAATGAGCCAAGAGTGTGCAGATGCGATCAATCAGGCCAAGCGCGAGGGACGACGTGTGGTAGCCGTGGGCACCACCAGTCTGCGCGCGATCGAATCGGCGGCTCGAGATGACGGAACGGTTGAAGCCGGTACGATGGACACGCGACTTTTCATTGCGCCGGGCTATCGCTTCAAGGTCATTGACGCCATGGTGACGAACTTTCACCTGCCCAAGTCGACGCTGGTGATGCTTGTGTCGGCATTGGTCGGCAAGGAGCGCATCATGCAGGCTTATCGACACGCCATCGACGAAAAATATCGGTTCTTCAGTTACGGCGACGCCTGTTTCCTGGAAAGAACCCGCCACCACAACGAAACGGAGAACAACAATGGCGCTGCAGTTTGAAGTATTGAAAACGGAAGGGGCGGCGCGCCGCGGCGTGATGACGCTCAATCACGGTGTGGTGCAAACGCCGGTGTTCATGCCCGTGGGTACCTACGGTACCGTCAAGGCGATGACGCCTGACGAGCTCGAAGGCATGGGCAGTCAGATCATCCTCGGCAATACGTTCCATCTTTGGCTTCGCCCGGGGCTTGATGTCATTGCCACGCACGGCGGGCTGCATCGCTTCATGAACTGGAATCGCCCGATTCTCACCGACTCGGGCGGTTTTCAGGTGTTTAGCCTTGGTCAATTGCGCAAGATTTCTGAGGAAGGCGTGCGCTTTGCTTCGCCCATCAACGGCGACAAGCTCTTTTTGACGCCTGAAGTCTCGATGCAGATTCAGAAGGTTCTGAATTCCGACATCGTGATGCAGTTTGACGAATGCACGCCCTACATGATCGGCGATCGTCCCGCGACCGAAAAGGAAGCGGCCGATTCGATGCGTCTGTCTCTTCGTTGGGCCAAGCGCAGCCGTGAGGAATTCGATCGCCTCGAAAATCCCAACGCGCTTTTCGGCATTGTGCAGGGCGGCATGTTCCCGAAACTGCGCGAAGAGTCGCTTGCGGGCCTGAAGGAAATCGGTTTCCACGGTTACGCCTTGGGCGGCTTGTCTGTTGGTGAACCGAAAGAAAAGATGCTTGCCATCATGGATGCCATCGTGCACCAGATGCCCGAAGACAAGCCTCGTTATTTGATGGGGGTGGGAACGCCCGAAGATTTGGTTGAAGGCGTTTCGCGCGGCATCGACATGTTTGACTGCGTGATGCCCACGCGTAATGCCCGCAACGGTTGGCTCTTTACCCGTTACGGCGACATCAAGATCCGCAACGCCAAGCACAAGAACGACACCCGTCCGCTCGATCCCTCCTGCACTTGCGCAACGTGCCGCGGCTACACCCGCGCTTACCTGCACCATCTGCAGAAGGTGAACGAAATTCTTGGCGCACGCCTCAATTCCATCCACAATCTGCATTTCTACGCCACGATCATGGCGGAAATGCGAAAGGCTCTGGAAGAAGGCACGTTTGCCGCCTGGAAGAAGAAGTTCTACGAAGACCGCGCCAGAGGAACCGACTGACGAAAGAAAAAATCCCCCGATCAGAATCGAAAGCTGGCCGGGGGAATTTTTTTTCGAACGTTCCGATTACTGGAGACGGCTGCGGCGATCGCGGACGGCGTGAGCCAGGTTATTGAGCAAAACGACCGTGTCGTCCCAGCCGAGACAGGCGTCCGTGACGCTCTGGCCGTAGACGAGGGGCTTGTCGGGTTCGATCTTCTGGTTGCCTTCGACGAGGTTCGACTCGATCATGACGCCGATGATCGAACTGTTGCCGCCGGAAACTTGCTCGCAGATGTTGTTGACCACATTGATCTGTTCGCGGCAGATTTTGTGGGAATTGCTGTGGGAAGCGTCAATCATTACGATTTCTCGGTGGCCGTTGGCCTTGAGCATCTCACAGGCTTTGGCAACGCTTTGGGCGTCGTAATTGGGCTCTTTTCCGCCTCTGAGAATGATGTGACAGTCTTCGTTTCCGGTCGTGGTGACAATGGCCGAGATGCCGCCCTTGGTAACCGACAGGAATGAGTGGGAGTGTTCGGCGGCGCCGATGGCGTCGACGGCGACCTTGATGTTGCCGTCGGTGCCGTTTTTGAAACCGACAGGGCAGGACAGACCGCTGGCAAGCTGGCGATGCGACTGAGATTCGGTTGTGCGTGCGCCGATGGCTCCCCAACTCACCAGATCGGCAATGTACTGCGGCGTGATCATATCCAGGTATTCGACGCCGGTGGGAAGGCCGAGAGCCACAATGTCGCACAGCAGTTCACGGGCGATGCGCAATCCGTGATTGATGCGGCAGCTGCCGTCCATATCCGGGTCGTTCATCAGACCTTTCCAACCGACGGTTGTACGGGGCTTCTCGAAATAAACGCGCATGATGATTTCAAGGTCGCCTGCCAAGCGTCGACGCTCTTCGTTGAGCTTTTGCGCATATTCCATTGCAGCCTTGGGATCATGAATCGAGCAGGGGCCGACGATTACAAGAAGTCGATCGTCGTGACCGTGCAGAATTTCGTGAGCGGCCATTCGGGCGCCGTGAACGGTTCTTGCGAACGGCTCTTCGCAGGGGAATTCACGAATGAGATGAGCCGGAGGCGTCAGTTCGCGAATCTCTTTGATGCGAAGGTCGTCGGTTGTGTAGCGCATGATGTCTATCTCCCTTGGTATCGGATTTTGTCGTTCGGTCTGTGCCGGCGAGCCTGAGGCTTGATTACGCAGAACCCGGTACGAAAAAGCCGCCGGATTTTGCGTTCCCGGCGGCTGGCAGTACCTTTCAAATGCTTGCGTTACGCGTGCGCACGTACTCCTTCCGCCGAGGGGGCGAAATAAAAGGAGAAGAAATAAAATCGTGCCGTGTAAAGCATTTGAAAAAGGCAGTTCCAGATTTTCTAAGCAGAGCCTGATTCGTATTTCAGGCCGACTCAGGGACTTACTCTACTCGATCTTGTGACGAAGTGCAAACGCAAAAACACCAATAAGATCAGGTGTTTTGCTTAGATTGTCCCATTTTTTCTCTGAGTCGAAACGAAAATTCAAAATGCTGGATTCAACCTTTGTGTCAGCGCGTGTTAAGTTTTCTCCTCGGTGCGACTGACGACGAAAACCAATTTCGCCAGTCGCGTTGTTGAGTCCATTTTTTTTGCGTTTGTTTGCGCGATGCCGCTGCTTCAATCCGACTACAAGGCTCCCCGCTGGTTGCCCGGAGCGCATCTTCAGACCATCGTTCCCGCCCGTTTTTTCCCGCGTCCCGACGTGCAGTATCGAAGAGAAATTGTGGATATGCCCGACGGAGACTTCATCGTGTTGGATTGGTCGGAACCGGAGCCGATGGAGCTCAACGCGCCGGTGTTGGTGCATTTCCATGGATTGGAGGGTGATTCTCACAGCCATTACGCAGAAGCGCTGATGCACGAGTGTGTCAAATGCGGTTGGCGAGGCGTCGTTGCGCATTTCAGAGGATGCGGCGGTCTGCCCAATCGTTTGCCGCGGGCGTACTTTGCCGGCGACAGCGACGATTGCGACTGGATACTGAGGACGGTTCACGAACGTTTCATCACGGCGCCGATTTATGCGGTCGGCGTGAGCCTCGGCGGTAACTACATTGCCAAATACATGGGCGAACGCCCGCAGGACGCATCTTTCCTGACGGCGGCCGTCTCGATCGGTGCGCCGGTGGATTTGGTGGCCGGAAGCGAAATCATGAGCCGCGGCGCCAACAAACTCTACGAAGAAATGTTTTTGTCGACGCTCAAGGAAAAGCTCATTGACAAGGCCAAGCGTTTCCCGGATCTCATTGACATCAACAAGGTAAAGAGCTGTAAAACGCTCTACGACTTTGACAGTGTCTACACGGCGCCGATCCATCACTTCAAGAGCGCGATGGAGTATTGGACCTTGTGCTCGGCCAAGCGCTATCTCAAAAACGTCACTAGACCGCTGTTGCTTTTAAACGCCAAAAACGATCCCTTCCTGCCGCGCTGGGCGCTGCCGACGGAAAAGGACGTGAGCGACTGTGTCTATCTTGAGCAACCGGAAGAGGGGGGTCACATCGGCTTTCCCCGCGGCAATCCGCCCGGAGACCTGGGTTACCTGCCCGAGCGCGTCATGCGGTTTTTCTCGGTGTTTGAACCCAAAATTGAAAGCGTCTGAGCGGGCAAAAACGCCGCGATGCAATTTTTTGTCGACTGAATCAGCGAATTCATGCGCTTTTTCGTAGGTGTAATTTACGAATTCTTGCAAGCAGGGCCGGGCATGTTGTTCTTGCGACGAGATCCGTTGCCACTGCTGAAGCAAGACGATTTGCCGATAGCCGAAAAGACCACACTGGTTTGAGAGCTGGCCGAACAAGAACATGTGAACGCATTGTTAGACGCATCTAGCAAAATCCGGAAGCATGAATTCTGATACGGATAAAAATGCTCACTCGACAAGAATATGATGTTTTACGCAGAAGGTTGGATGAACCGAGAAAGGTCATCCAAGTAGTACTTGGCCCTCGTCAGATTGGCAAAACCACAGTGGTTCGACAGGTGCTTTGTGACATCAATACACCGCATTTATATTTCTCGGCGGATGACACAGCGGTAGCAGGTTCTGCTTGGCTTGCAAGCTGTTGGACGGCTGCTCGGCTGGAAGCCCAAACACATCCCGATGCCGGATGTGTATTGGTGATCGATGAAATTCAGAAAGTGCCAAATTGGTCGGAAACCGTCAAACGGCAATGGGATGATGACACTTGGAATGAAAGAAACATCAAGGTCGTTTTATTGGGATCGTCCCGAGCTTTGATTCTTCAGGGGTTAAGCGAATCCTTGATGGGGCGTTTTGAAGAAATCCGCATGACGCATTGGACGTATGCTGAAATGCGGGATTGCTTTGGGTTGACGGTCGATGAATTCATCTACTTCGGCGGCTATCCGGGAGCCGTGGAGATGATGCAGGACGAGGCTCGATGGAAGGTATATGTCAGAAATAGCATGATTGATGCAACCGTTAACCGAGACATTTTCGAAGACGTCCGAATCGGAAAAGCTGCGTTGCTACGTAAGACACTGGAGCTCGGTGCGGCATATTCGGGCAAGATTCTGTCGTTGACAAAGCTGTTGGGAGAGATTCAGGACGCGGGTAACGTCATGACAATTGCTGGATACCTGGAGCGGCTCAACCAATGCGGTTTACTGGGGACGCTGCAGAAGTTTTCGGTGGGCGATGCCAGACGTCGCGCGAGCATTCCGAAGTTTCAGGTGCACAACAATGCGCTTTTGACGGCACTGTCTGTCGACACGTTTGAGCAGGTGCGAAACGATCCGGAGAAGTGGGGTCATTATGTGGAATCGGCTGTCGGAGCGTATTTGATTTCTCAGGCCTATCGCCTGCAATTTGAGGTGTTCTATTGGCGGGATGGCAACAACGAAGTCGACTTTGTCTTGCGCAAAGACGGAAAAGTCGTGGCGTTGGAAGTCAAGAGCGACCACGAGCGACACACCAAAGGACTGGATGTGTTTTGTCAGAAGTTCCGACCGAATGCCGCCTTGATTGTGGGCAGTGGGGGACTGCCGCTCGAAACATTCCTGGAAACACCGATTGCCGATTTGTTCTGAGAAAATTGGTGCAAGACGAGGAAGCCCAATGACCGACAATGCGCAACATGCAGACCTCAAACGTATGTGGAGCGGATGGATTTCGCTCGTGCTGTTTGTTCTGCTGATTCCATTGAGCAATTGGGTAATTGTGAACCTTGGTGTCGTCTGCCCGCCCGGCGAGCCTTGTCTTGTGCCGGTTCTGCCTGGTCTGTGGGCACCTTCGACCGTGTTGTTGGCCGGTTTCAGTCTGGTGCTTCGCGACGTTGTGCATCATTGCCTGGGCTGGCGTTGGGCGTTGGCTTCCATCTTTTTCGGAGCGGTGCTCTCGGGTTTTATTTCCGAGCCTCCGCTCGTGGTTGCATCGGTGAGCGCTTTCCTTTTTGCGGAATTGGCTGACTTTGCGGTGTACGCACCGATGAAAAAGCGTTATCCGGCCATGGCAGTCATCGTTTCCGGTCTGGTCGGTTCCGCCGTGGACTCTGCTATTTTCCTGTCACTTGCCTTTGGTTCAGTCCAATATTTGTTTGGGCAGGTGCTCGGCAAGTTTTGGGTCAATCTGCTGGCCGGTATCGCCATTGCTTGGTGGCGACGCCGCAAACAGGCTGAGATGGCGATTTGCGCCTGATCTGTTTGATTTGGAAGGAAAAATTGACGTTTTCCTAAGCGGTTGTCTTTGCTACAATCTCGCACCACTTTCAAAAAAAAACTTCTGCGCCGGATTGTTCTGCCGGTGGCGGTCACAAGGAAACCATATGTCCCATATCGGTGAGCTGGGCGACATCAAGCGCCCGTTGAGCGGCTGGCTCTCGCTCGTTTTGTTTGTTCTGATGATCCCCTTGACAAACTGGGTGATCATGAACGTCGGCCTCGTTTGCCCGGCTGACGGTCCTTGTTTGATTCCCGTTTGGCCCGGTTTATGGGCGCCTTCCGGCGTGCTGCTGGCCGGGTTCAGTCTGGTGCTGCGTGACGTTGTGCATCATTGCCTGGGCTGGCGCTGGGCGCTGATTTCGATTTGTGCCGGCGCCGCGCTCTCGGGCTTGATTTCGGAACCCGCTCTGGTCATTGCTTCGGTCTGTGCCTTCTTGTTTGCGGAGCTCGCTGACTTTGCCGTTTATGCTCCCATGAAGAAGCGCTATCCGGCCATGGCTGTGATTGCGTCGGGGCTGGCCGGTTCCGTGGTTGACTCCGCGATTTTCCTGTCTCTGGCTTTCGGCTCCATTGAGTTTTTGGCCGGACAGGTTCTCGGGAAGTTCTGGATGAGTCTGATTGCAGGCGCCTTGATCGTAGCTTGGAGACGACTCAAGACGCATGCGGTCCACGAACACCTGCAAATGCAGTAACTCGGACGCATTCTCAAGAAAAGCGGCGGTTAAGACAGTTCGTGCACAATTGCTCGAACTTGATCTATCCGCCTTTTTTGTATCCGATGACCGCGCAAAACAACACACCCAAGACCGCCGTTCTCATCTGCAACACGGGTTCGCCTGCCGCTCCGACTAAAGAAGCGGTAGCGAAGTATCTTGCGGAATTTCTCGGTGATCGGCGTGTGGTGGAAATGAATCCGCTCATTTGGCAGCCGATTCTGCGCGGCATCATTATTCCCCGTCGCGCGCAGGCTTCTGCCGATCGCTACAAGACGGTGTGGACGCAAAAAGGGTCTCCTTTGGTGGCGGTGACCTCCGACACGGCGCAAGGCCTGCAGACGGCGCTGGGCGACGAATTCATCGTGTCCTGGGCGATGTGTTACGGCGTGCAGCGCATCGAAGAGGAGCTTGCCCGGATTGCCGCACAAAAGCCCGAGCGCATCGTCGTGCTGCCGCTTTATGCGCAGTACGCCACACAGACGACGGAGGCAGTGTTCGATGCGGTGCGACGCGTGCAAAAGAAGGTTCGCGATTTGCCTTGCATTGTTACGATTTCTCATTACTTCGAAGAAGACGCCTACATTGAGGCGCTTGCCGCTCGCGTGCGCGCGCACTGGGAAAAAGTGGGTGATCTTGGAGACGAGGGCAAGCTCATGATGAGCTTTCACAGTATTCCGGCGGTTTCGAGCGAACGCGGCGATCCGTACGAAGCACAGTGCAAGCAGACGGCGGAAAAGCTGCGCCTTGCGTTGGGTTTGAAAAAAGATCAGGTTGTCCAGGTATTCCAGAGCAAATTTGGGAAAGCGAAGTGGTTGGAGCCTTTTGCCGTTGATACGGCTCCCGAACTGGGCCGACAGGGCTTGAAGCGCCTTGATGTGATTTGCCCGGGATTTGCCGCGGATTGTCTGGAGACGCTTGAAGAAATCGCCACGGAACTGCGCTCTTTTTATGAGCGGGCGGGCGGCAGCGGGTTTCACTATATCCCTTGCCTGAACGCGCAGGACGATGCGGTGGCCCTTTACGCCGAGATTGTTCGCAAGGCTCTGTCGAAGGCCTGAAAATCCGCTTCAGCTGAACTTTTTGCCTGCGACGGCTTGAAAAGAGCAAACCCAATCCCCATATAAGAGCCATCTTTCAAGCATCCCTTTTGCAAGAACATCTTTATGGCTCAAGAAGACACCAAGCAGGAACAGGTTAATCCTGCCGACGAATTGAAGAAAGCAGCCGAAGCTGCGGAGCAGGCTCAGGGTTCTGAACTGCCTCCGGAACTCGGCATCGAACCCGAAGGCGCAGAAGCCTCGCTCGAAGACCAGCTTGCCGCGGCGACGGCCAAAGCGGCTGAGAATTTTGATCTTTACGTGCGTGCGGTTGCCGAAATGGAAAACGTGCGTCGCCGTGCCGCCGAAGACGTTTCCAAGGCGCAGAAGTTCAGCATCGAGAAGTTTGCCAAGAACCTGCTTCCGGTGATGGATTCGCTTGAAAAGGCGATCGAAATGACCGCCGAAATCGAAGGTCCGATGCGGGAAGGCATTCTCGCGACGCACCGTCAGCTCGTGCATGCGCTTGAAATGAGCGGCATGACCGTCATCGATCCGAAGGACGCCAAGTTTGATCCCAACACGCAGCAGGCCATTGCCATGGTGCCTGCCGTTGAAGGCAAGAGCGCGGGCGACGTTGCTCAGGTCTTTCAGCACGGCTGGAAGATTTACGAACGCGTGCTCCGTCCGGCTATGGTGAGCGTGGTTCAAGGCTAGAAACTTCATCGACACAAAATTTTTCAGACGCCCCGTTGAATTTTCTCGGGGCGTCCCCATATAGGGGGTATGGCGCGGCAGGCGGCGTTGAAAAAGAGCTTCCTGCGGTACGCGTAAGAGTTTCAGATCACGGTCGAAAACCTTCTCCCGTCGGTGGATGCGGAAAAGGTACGGCCCAACAGAGAATCAAGAGGAAAAAGAACAATGTCTAAGATCATCGGTATTGACCTTGGCACCACCAACTCGGCTGTGGCCATCATGGAAGGCGACAAGGTTCGTGTGATCGAAAATTCCGAAGGCGCTCGTACGACGCCTTCCATCGTTGCCTACATGGAAAACGGCGAGATTCTTGTCGGCGCAACCGCCAAGCGTCAGGCCGTGACCAACCCGAAGAACACGCTGTTTGCCGTCAAGCGCTTGATCGGCCGTCGTTACGAAGACGCCGAAGTGCAGAAGGACGTGCAGCGCGCTCCGTTTAAGATCGTTCGCGCCGACAACGGCGACGCCTGGGTGCAGGTGCTGGGCGACAAGAAGCTTGCTCCGCAGCAGGTTTCCGCCGAAGTGCTCCGCAAGATGAAGAAGACCGCCGAAGATTACCTCGGCGAACCCGTGACCGAAGCCGTGATCACGGTTCCGGCTTACTTCAACGACAGCCAGCGTCAGGCCACGAAGGATGCCGGCCGCATCGCCGGTCTCGAAGTCAAGCGCATCATCAACGAACCGACGGCCGCAGCTCTGGCCTTCGGTCTTGACAAGATGGGCAACGAAGACCGCAAGATCTGCGTCTACGACTTGGGCGGCGGCACGTTCGATATCTCCGTGATCGACATCGCCAACATTGACGGCGACAAGCAGTTTGAAGTGCTCTCCACCAACGGCGACACGTTCCTCGGCGGCGAAGACTTCGACCGTCGCTTGGTCGAATACCTGATTGCCGAATTCAAGAAGGACAACGGCATTGACCTCGGCGGCGACGTGCTTGCCCTGCAGCGCCTGAAGGACGCCGCTGAAAAGGCCAAGATTGAGCTGTCGAGCCGTCAGGAAACCGAAGTGAACCTGCCCTACATTTCGGCTGACCAGACCGGTCCGAAGCACATGAACATCACGATCACGCGCGCTAAGTTCGAAAGCATGGTCGAAGACCTCGTGCAGCGCACGATCGAACCCTGCCGCAAGGCTTTGAAGGACGCCGGTCTGTCGACTTCCGAAATCACCGACGTGATCCTGGTGGGCGGCCAGAGCCGTATGCCGCGTGTTCAGGAAGTGGTGCGCGAATTCTTCGGCAAGGAGCCCCGCAAGGACGTCAACCCGGACGAAGCCGTGGCTATCGGTGCCGCTATTCAGGGTCAGGTGCTCTCGGGCGGCCGCAAGGACGTGCTGCTTCTCGACGTCACCCCGCTGACACTGGGCATTGAAACCCTGGGCGGCGTGATGACTGCGATGATCAAGCGCAACACCACGATTCCGACCAAGCACTCGCAGGTGTTCTCGACGGCTGAAGACAACCAGCCTGCCGTGACCATCAAGGTCTATCAGGGTGAACACGAGATGGCGGCTTCCAACAAGTTGCTCGGCGAGTTCAATCTCGAAGGCATTCCGCCGTCTCCGCGCGGCCTGCCGCAGATTGAAGTGACGTTTGACATCGACGCCAACGGCATTCTGCACGTGACCGCAAAGGACAAGGCCACCGGCAAGGAAAACAAGATCACGATCAAGGCAAGCTCCGGTTTGTCCGAAGAAGAGATCAAGAGCATGGTTGCCGCTGCCGAAGCCAACAAGGAAGAGGATCACCGCCGCTTCGAACTGGCTCAGGCTCGTAACATGGCCGACGCTTCGATCGCTCAGGTTCAGAAGACCCTGAAGGATCTCGGCGACAAGGTTGAAAGCGCCGATCGCGCCGCTTGCGAAAACGCCATCAAGGATGTGGAAGAACGCATCAAGGGCGAAGACAAGGCTGCAATCGAAAAGAGCGTTGAAGCGCTGATGGCTGCCGCCCAGAAGATCGGTGAAAAGCTCAACCAGCAGGCTGCTCAGGCTCAGCAGGCTCAGGCAGGCGCCCAGCAGCAGGCGGGCGGTGCCGGTCAGCAGCAGGCCAACAAGGGCAACGACGACGTGGTCGATGCCGACTACACCGAAGTCAAGCACTAATTTGGCTTCAAAGCAAAACCCGAGCCCGGCGCGGCGTCCGAGCGAAAAGGACGCCGAGTCGGCCGTATAAGACACGGGGCCGGGCCGCCGATTTGGCGATTCGGCCCTTGCCATGTTTTTTCGTAACGATTGACACACTATGGCTGACCAGGATTATTACGAGGTACTGGGAGTCTCGCGCGACGCAAGTGACGACGAGATCAAAAAGGCGTATCGACGCCTGGCGATGAAGTACCATCCCGATCGCAACAACGGCGACAAAGCGGCTGAGGAAAAGTTCAAGCAGGTGGGCGAGGCCTACTCGATTCTGAGCGATCCCCAGAAACGCGCGGCCTACGACCGCTACGGCAAGGCCGGCGTCGATCCGAGTGCAGCCGGTGCGGGCGGATTCGGCGGTTTCGGCGGCTTTGGCCAGGGCCAGGGTGGTTTCGGCGACTTCAGTGACATCTTCTCGGAAATCTTCGGGGGCGGTGCCGGCGGCGGTCGTCGCGGCGGACCTAAGGTGTTTCGCGGTGCCGACGTGAGCTATTCGCTCGAAATCACGCTTGAGCAGGCGGTGGCGGGTGCCAAGACCGACATCCGCGTGCCGGTTTGGGAAGAGTGCGAAACCTGTCACGGCTCCGGCTGCAAGTCGGGTACGTCGAAGAAGACCTGTCCGCATTGCGGCGGCAGCGGCATGATCAACATCAACCGCGGATTCCTGCAGGTGCAGCAGACCTGCCCGTACTGCCACGGAACGGGTGAAATCATTTCCGATCCGTGTCCGGACTGCCAGGGACGCGGCCGCAACCGTAAGACCAAGACGCTGGAAATCAATATTCCGGCGGGCATCAATGACGGTCAGCGCATTCGCATCCAGGGTAAGGGCGAGCCCGGCCCCAACGGCGGTCCTTGCGGAGACCTCTTTGTGCAGGTGTTCATCAAGCAGCACGAAATCTTCCAGCGCGACGGCGACGATCTGCACGCCGATTTGCCGCTGAGTTTTGCCACCGCTGCATTGGGCGGCGAAGTGAGTGTGCCGACGATGGGTACCGAAGCGCGCATCACGATTCCGGAAGGCACGCAAACGGGTAAGATCTTTCGCCTGCGCGGCAAGGGCGTGCCGCATTTGCACGGCGGCGGCAATGGGGACCTGTACGTGCACGCTTTTGTTGAGACGCCGGTCAATCTCACGAGCAAGCAAAAGAAGATGCTCAAGGAGTTTGACGAATCGATCAAGGAAGGAGGCACGAAGCATTCGCCCCAGAGCACGAGCTTTTTGGACAAGATGAAGAAATTCTTCTCTTAACGGACGCGGCTGCAGCGATTTTTCGCTACAGTGGAGTCAGATAAAACCCCGAATACACAACAAGGAGATATTCCGATGACCAATAAGTTTGCAGGCACCCAGACCGAAAAGAACCTCTGGGCTGCGTTTGCCGGTGAGTCTCAGGCTCGCAACAAGTACGACTATTTTGCCGGCGTTGCCCGCAAGGAAGGCTACCAGCAGATCGCCGAGCTTTTTGACGAAACGGCTGCCAACGAACGCCAGCATGCCAAGATCTGGTTCAAGCACCTGCAGGGCATCGGCAACACGGCCGAAAACCTGAAGGCTGCCGCCAGCGGTGAAAACTACGAATGGACGGACATGTACGAAGGTTTTGCAAAGACGGCCGAGGCCGAAGGCTTTGCAGAACTCGCTGCGCAGTTCCGTGCTGTGGGCGCCATCGAAAAGGCTCACGAAGAACGCTTTCTGAAGCTGCTCAACAACGTTGAAATGAAGCAGGTCTTCGAAAAGAGCGAAGAAGTGATGTGGCAGTGCCGCGAATGCGGTCACCTTGTGATCGGCAAGAAGGCGCCTGAAATTTGCCCGGTTTGCGCACACCCGCAGAGCTTCCAGCAGATCCGCGCTGAAAATTATTGATTGATGTCTGAGTCGCGATAAAGCGTATCAGCTCAATCCTAGGACCTCCGGTCACTGCGGCAGAGCTTCCATCTGTTGCGGGGACGGGAGGTCTTTTGTTGTTCAATTGGATTTTCAACGAGATTGACTACCAGGCGTATCCGGTGACCGAGAGAGATGCAATGCAGAGCTCTGCTACAGGTTCTCTTGATCGGTGCCGGGATTGAGGTTGTGGTAGATAAGCGCACGGCTCTCGGGCGCAGCAATCTGGAGGTCGGAAATGGTAACAGACGTTGGATTTTCGAATTTAAGTTTGCGAAAGATGAGGAAGAAGTCGGTGCGTTGCTCGAGCAAGCGGTTGAGCAAGTGCGCTCTCGACGTTACAGCGAGAGCGCAAGTGCTAAAGAACTGAATCGCATGGCGTTGGTGTTCGATGCCGCGCAGCGTCGGTTTGTTGCCTGGCAATGAGTCTTACAACGCTGAGACTTATTCGAACAAGCTCAGCAGATAGGGCAGCAGGAACGGAGCGGCAAACGCAGTGAAAAGACCTGTCAGCCCCATTGCCAGACCGGAGAATGCGCCTGTGTCGCGATTCATCTGAAAAGCTGTGGCGGTGCCGACGCCATGAGCGGCTAAGCCGATGGAAAAGCCGCGCACGGCATCGTCCTTTTCCCTCAAAAGTCCCAACAAGCCTCGCGCCATCAACGAACCCACAACACCCGTGATCACCACCAGGGCTGCCGTCAAAGCCGGAATGCCGCCCAAGTGTTCGCTCACTGCCATGGCAATCGGGACGGTGACGCTCTTGGGAGCAAGGGAAATCATCGTCTCGGGAGAGGCGCCGAGGACACCGGCAATCAGAACGGCGGAAACGATGGCGACCGTACCGCCTGCAATAAGACCGCAGGTGAGCGCCACCCACATTTTGGCCAAACGCAGACGTTGCTCATAGAGCGGAACGGCCAAGGCAACGGTGGCCGGCCCCAGCAGAAAGTTGATGTGCTGACCGCCGTTGAGATAGGTCTTGTAGTCGGTACCGGTGAGTTCCAATGTCACCACGAGAAGAACGATGGCAACGAGAAGCGGCGTGCAGATGGTTTTGTAGCCGCTTTTCTTGTATAACCACATGCCCAAGGCGTAAGCCAGAAGCGTCGCGCAAAGCCACAGTGCGGGATCGGCAAGAAGCTTCTCGGCTGTGAGAGTCAATTGAGAAAGAATCGAATCAAGCACGACGCTTCTCCTTTTTGCTCGAGCCTTGCAGAAGTCGAGCCACCCATCGCGTTACCAGGACGGTCGTGGCCATGGCGAGGATGGACGAACCGATGATGGAAGCCGCAATCGGCAGCCATTCGGCCTGAAGGCGGTCAAAGTGCTCGATGATGCCGACGCCGGCGGGCACAAAGAGGAGGGCAAAGTGAGCAAGCAAAACATTGACGACGGGCAGCGTTTTTTCCAGAAGGCCGTTGACGGTCATCAAGGCGAAAAGAAAAAGCACCATGCCCATCACGGGCCCGGGAACGGGCAGTCCGAAGAGCGTCACAAGTAAAAGCCCTGCCAGCTGAAAAGACAGCAGCAGGGCAATTGTCAGAATCATTTGGTATCAGTCCTGCAAACCGAGAAAGTTCGCAATACTAATCCGTTTCTTTCATGTCGCGCAGGTTGCGGCGAAGAATTTTTCCGACGGCAGTCTTCGGAAGAGCCTTCACGAAGACAATCGTGCGCGGGCACTTGTAGCCGGTGAGGCGCGCGCGGCAGTATTTGACGACGTCGTCGCGGGTGAGCGCCGGATCCTTCTTGACGATCACGGCCTTGACCATTTCGCCCACGCGCGGATTGTTGACGCCCACGACGCCGCATTCGAGCACGCCGGGCATGGAGGCGATCACGCTTTCGATTTCATTGGGATAGACGTTAAGGCCGTTCACAATGATCAGGTCCTTCTTGCGGTCCGTGATCGTGATCGTGCCGCGTTCATCCATAAAGCCCACGTCGCCGGTTCTGAGCCAGCCGTCGATGAGGACGTTGGCGGTCTCTTCGGGCTTTTCCCAGTAGCCTGCCATCACCTGCGGGCCCTTGACGCAGATTTCGCCCGTGTGTTCGGCGACTTTTTCCGGGTCAGAACACACGCCGAGATCGACGAACTGTTCGCCGCGAATGGAAACGAGCGTGGAGGGCAGGGGGTAGCCCACCGAGCCGTCCCAGGGAGCGTCGGGCAGGTTGCCGCACACGCCGGGACTGGTTTCCGTGAGGCCGTAGGCTTCAAGGATGTGGCAGCCGGTGGCGTTGTACCACTTCTCGGCAACCGTACGTTGCACCTGAGCGCCGCCGCCCACGGTCATTTTGAGGCGCGTGAACTTGTGGTTCTTGAATTCCTTGTTGTTGACAAGCGCATTAAAGAGCGTGTTGACGCCGGGGATGATTGAGAAGTCCCACTTCTTGATGAGTTCCACTAGGCCCGGAATGTCGCGCGGATTGGGCACCATCACCTGGGTGGCGGCAAACTTCGAGAAGCACAGCGTCGCGGTGAAACTGAAGATGTGATAGAGCGGCAAAGCGGTCATGGCCACTTCTTTGCCCATTTCAAAGGTCTGACTGATCCAGGTGCCGGTCTGCTCGACGTTGGCAAGCACGTTGCGGTGCGTGAGCATGGCACCTTTGGCCACGCCTGTGGTGCCGCCGGTGTATTGCAACAGCGCAACATCGGTGTTTTTGAGTTCGAACGGCTTAAAGCCCTTGGAATGACCGATCGAAAGCGCCTTGCGGAAATTGACGTGACCGGGAAGGTTGAATTCCGGCACCATCTTTTTGACGTAACGCACGACAAAATCAGCAGCGGTGCGCTTGAGCCAGGGCAACATGTCGCCAACCTTGGTGGTCACGATGTGTTTGACGGGCGTTTCCGAGAGCGTGTTTTGCAGCGTCTTGGCGAAGTTTTCGATGATGACGATGGCCTTGGCGCCGCTGTCGGCAAGCTGGTGCCCGAGTTCGTGCGAGGTGTAGAGCGGATTGACGTTGACGGCAATCATGCCCGCACGCAGGATGCCCAACAGCGTGATGATGTACTGTTGCAGGTTGGGCATCATGATGGCGACGCGATCGCCCGGTTTCATGCCGGGAAGCGACTGCAGGTAGCCCGCAAAGTCCTTCGAGAGTTCGCAGATTTCCCGGTATGTGAGCACTTTGTCCATGCAGATGAAGGCGGGGTGATCGCCGTAGGTTTCGGCAACCGTGTCGAAAAGTGCCGGAATGGAGGCGAAACGATCGGGATTGATTTCGGCCGGAAAGCCTTCGGGATAGTGCTTGAGCCAGGGAAGAGAAGTCTCGGACATGGATGAGTGATCCTTCGTTTTCACGTTGCGTCGCGGCATGACGCTGCAACGGCAACGCCTAAATTTTTCTGTGTCAATCGGTTGGCGGCACTCCGACTGTTGCAATCAAAGCGCCGCGTCAAACGGTCAGCGTCGGGGCGAACGGCGAGCCTGCAGTTTGTCAAGCTGCAGGCAGTGGCGCGCGTAGGCTCTGACATCGTTGTAGTCGGTGTAGTCGATTGCGACGCTCGAATCCGTGGGACCGTCGGTGATCTTCATGATGATGCGGATCATCATGCGCTCGAAGAAGTTCCAGTTCGGGTAGTCCACCTTGCCGGCAAAGCACTTCAGGTCGCGGGGCTTCCAGGCGCTGCGCTTGACGAACTTCTGCAGGTAACGGTTGCCTTCGGGCGTTGCCTTTTCAGGCGAACGGGCGACGACCGTCACGTTGAAGAAGCTGTTGGGACGCGACTCGATTTCGTTTTTGTACATCGAGCAGAATTCCCAGACGATCTTGTTGTAGACGCCGTACACGATGGGAGAGCCCACGATCACGATGTCGTATTTCGCCCAATCCACACCCTCGCGGACGCCCTCCATCATGTCCACCATGTCGCACCCATGCCCCTCGGCAACGATCGTTTCCATGATGGTGCGTGCGATGCGGGCCGTATGACCGGCGTGACTGTAGTAAGCGACGAGAACGTGATGAGACATTGCGATTCCAACTGAGTCTGCGGGAAAGGCGAGTCAAACCGACTCAACCTTTTAATTTAATTTGAATCCCCGGCAAAAGGGATAGGGTGAAAAATCGGTACAAACCCGATTGATACGCCCGAATTTTAACGACCGCATGCACAAAATTGGACAAAATCCGCGGCAGACGGCCTTATACGGCAATTTTCGCCGATTGAGGTTGTCTGAAGCTGAAAACCAAGAAAGTGTATGTTGGGTGATGAAAAAAATTCTCAGAAGGATTGTTTGCTGGCGACGGCGCATAAAAATTCCCGCAAAAAATCTTGGAAAAACAGCGGTTCGCCGACTAAAATGGCGCCTTCGCTGCGTGGTTGCCCAAAAAGGCCGGAGAGAATTTCCGGCGTCAACATTGCAACCGCCCTCAAACAACAACCAAACCGCAGTGCGGCACCTCATTTTTTAGCGTTTCGCCGCGCGCTACAGGATTTATGGCAAAAGAAGATCTAATTGAAATGTCGGGCCAGGTGCTCGAAGTGCTCCCCGACGCCCGTTATCGCGTCAAGCTTGAAAACGGTCACGAGCTCATCGCCTACACCAACGGCAAGATGCGCAAGCACCACATCCGAATTCTCGCCGGCGACAAGGTTTCGCTCGAGCTCTCTCCTTATGACCTCACCAAGGGCCGCATCACCTTCCGCCACATCGAAGGTCGTCCCTCTGCGGCTCCGGCTGCCGGCAGCCAGACGCGTCGCCGTTAATTCTTTCTGCCGACGGTCATGCAGCACTTTGTTCTGACGTACCGTTACGTTGATGACTATATGGCTCGGCGCGATGCTTTTCGTGCCGAGCATCTCGCGCGCCTTCAAAAGGCAGTAGACGACGGCCTTGTTCTGGCGGCAGGCGTTTTGCCCGAGAGTCTCTCGGCCCTGATCGTGTGCCGTGCGAACTCGGCTGATGAGTTGCGCGCGTTTGCCAAAGACGATCCCTACTATCACGCCGGGTTGATCACTTCTTTTGAAGTTGAGCCCTGGACGGTGGCCGTGGGGGTGCCGCAGATCCTCAAAGCGCAATGACCGAAGACGAGGACGGTGCTTTCGCATTGCCGCCGGCCGTCGGCGTCTCTTGCATTCTGCGCCGCATCAAGGGCGGGCTCAATCGTCTGGGGTTGATTCGTATCGAAGGCGAAATCCATTCGATCAAGCCCTATCCGTCCGGACACGTCTATCTCGATCTCAAGGACAACGAAGACGACGCGATTTTGCACTGCGTGGTCTGGCGTCGCAACGCCTATCGACTGAAACGACTGCCCGAGCAAGGCGAAGCTGTGGTGCTCACCGGTACGCTCGACGTCTTTGAGGTGCGCGGACAGTTGCAATTCAACGTCGTTGCCGTACAGGCCGCCGGCGACGGCGCTCTGTTTGCCAAATTCGAGGCTCTCAAGCGAAAGCTTCTGGCCGAAGGCCTTTTTGACGCAACGCTTAAAAAGGAACTGCCGCGCTATCCGCAGTCCGTGGGGGTGATCACAAGCACCGAAACGGCCGCGCTTCAGGATGTTATGAAGACGCGTGCGAGCTTGGCTCCGTGGGTGCCCTTCGTGATTTATCACGCAGGCGTTCAAGGCGAAGCTTCGGAAGGCGAAATCCTTGCTGCGCTCAAAAAAGCTCGCGAAAGAAACGAAGTTGACGTTTTGCTTCTTGTACGCGGGGGCGGCTCTTTGGCGGACCTCTGGAGCTTTAACTCCGAAGCGCTGGCCCGAGAACTGCGGGCAATGCCGATGCCGGTTGTGACGGGCATCGGGCACGAAACCGATTTTACGATTGCCGATATGGCTGCCGACGTGAGAGCGCCGACGCCGACCGCCGCCTGTTCTCTTGTGTTGCAGCACTGGTCGGCGGCGCCTCAGTGGCTTTCGACACTCGAAACGCGTCTGGCGACAGTGATGCAGGCGAACTTGCGCCTGAGTCGATCGCAGTTGACTCAAGCCGTTCGTTTGCAGTCGGCCATGCACAACGTTGTGCTGAGGCTGCGGGCCAGGGTGCCTGCTCAGCGGGAATTGCGACAGATCTACGAACGGTATCTTGACGCGCTGATCGAGCGACTTGATCGAAACGCGATGATGCTTGCGGCCGAACGGCGTGTTTGTCTGCAAGCTGCTGCATCCAAGACGGCGCTTGCGCAAATGAATCTTTTGCGTGTTCGCCCGGCCTTTGACAAAACGCGAGCCGAAACGGTGCATCTCGAAAAAAGCCTTCGGCAGGCGGTGTCTCTTCGCATTGAGGCCAAACGAGCGGAACTTGAGCGGCTTTCCGCGTCTCTGTCGGCTTTGGATATCACCAAGACGTTGGCCCGCGGCTTTTCTCTTACAACCGACAGTCAGGGTCGTCCGGTGCGCGATGCGGAACAGCTCGCCGAAGGCGAAACGGTATCCATCCTGTTTGAGAAGGGCTCTGCGCGAGCCCGGGTCATCGAGCGCAAACCGAGAAGCTAAAGAAAATTTCCTTTAAAAAGAAAGGAATTTGCGTTTGCCGGGTTTTGTCTCACGGATTCCCGATGATTTCGGTCTATTATCTAAGGGTGACAAAGGACGTTTCGTGAGACAGCAATGGATCGTGTCCGATTCGGCCTGCTTCCCACAAGAAGGCAATCTTGGAGCTCACGCGTCCTGCAAGCAGAGAAATCCGATCGATAACCGATTCTCGAGGAGAAGTCCAATGAGCCAGTTCGTTTTGCCCAAGCTTGATTATGAAATGGACGCCCTTGCACCGGCCATCAGCAAGGAAACGCTGGAATACCACTACGGCAAGCATCATCAGACCTACATCACCAATCTCAACAATCTCATCAAAGGCACGATGTACGAAGCCGAATCCCTGCGTGAAATCATTAAGACAAGCCAGGGCCCGATCTTCAATAACGCTGCGCAGAGCTACAACCACGCCTTCTATTGGAAGTGCCTGAGCCCCAACGGCGGCGGCGAACCGACCGGCGCATTGATGGACGCCATCGTCAAGCAGTGGGGTTCTTACGAAGGCTTCGTTGCAGACTTCTCGGCCAAGGCGGCCAACAACTTCGGCTCCGGCTGGACGTGGCTCGTCAAGCGCTTGGACGGCCAGCTTGAAATCTATTCGACCTCCAACGCCGGTACGCCTCTGACGGAACATCTCAAGCCCCTGATGGTCATCGACGTTTGGGAACACGCCTACTACATCGATTACCGCAACGCCCGTGCGGCCTACATCCAGGCCTTCTTTGACAAGCTCGTCAATTGGGACTTCGTGCAGCGTCGCTTTAACGGTGAACCGTGCGACTGCGACTGCCGCGGTGAAGAAGGCGGTTGCTGCTGCAGAGCCTGCGGCTGCGGCGCTTAAAAAAACTCGAAACCGGCGCGTGCATTTCAAACGATTTGATGCGCGCGTCGCTTTTGGTTGATAGGAAAAGAAAGAAGCAGTTCGATTCGGTTCGTACTGCTTCTTTTGTTGCCGAAGAAGATTTGCCGGTGAATGCGGACCGGTAATTATTCCGCCGCCGACTCCGTGCGCTTGCAATAGCGAGCGTCGGCAAGCGCCGGAATGACGGTTCCCGCTCTGATGTTGTTGCGGGCAAACCAGCCGGCGTGCATCTCGATGACGCGGGAGGCGGCCACACGTGAGTGGTGCAGTTCAAGCGAACCCTTTTGCATCGAGACGATTTGAGTGATGCGACCGCACGCATCGATAAAGGCTGCATCGAGGTCGATGAGCGTGTTTTTCATCCACATGGCGATGGGGCGCGGAGCGGTAAAAACAAAGAGCATGCCGTGATCGGCCGGCATATAGGTGCGGTTCATGAGCCCCGTTCGGTGCTCGACCGAGGTGCGTGCAACTTCAAGCTCGACGATTTTGTCGCCGATTTTGACGGCCAGTGTTTCGTCGAGCGACTGTGCCGCAAGCGCACAACTGATGAGCGAGAACGTCAGACCGAGAAGAAAACGCGACATGATGCAAAACGAAAAGAAGGAGAAACATCCTAGGTAATATATCGTATATTTTCGCTCTTGCGAAGAGTCGTTTCGACGATTGTGTGTCCGAGACAGCACACGACGCAAAAAGTGCAGTGCGTCATGAGCTTGAAAGCGGCAAGTTGGCGTAATGTTGATTGTTGAAAAGAGGACTTTGTGTTGCTGCAGCCTGCTCAAGGCTGAGAGCCGACGCGAAGACTCGGACAAAGTGAAATAAACAAAGAGGAAAAATATGGCACAGGGAGTTGTCAAGTGGTTTAACGACGTCAAGGGCTTTGGGTTCATTACGTCCGACGAAGGCGGTGAAGAGCTTTTCGCGCATTTTTCCGCCATTGAAATGAAGGGGTTCAAGAGCCTCAAGGAAGGGCAGCGGGTGACGTTTGAGGTCGTCGAAGGTCCCAAGGGCAAGCAGGCGACGCACATCAAACCGATCGAAGAATGAGTCTCGGCAGGCGAGGAAGCCGATCTCATGAAGGCGCTCCTGCCTGCACCTCAAAAAGCGCAGTAAAAACAAGGCGGTTGCCGATGCTTTGGCGTTGGCATTTCTCGTTGTGATCGTGTATTATTGCGCGTCTGATTTTCACCGTGCTTTCAGTTTCCCCGTTTTCCACTGGACTGATGGCGACAAGCGGCAAAAAGAAAATCAACAAGAAATTCCCGGTAAAAGGCACTGAATACGGTGCACGGCGAAGTTAGAACGCGGTGCGCTTCGGTGGTTTTTGCCTCGTTTTTGTTTATTGACGCGAGCAGGCCGTTTAACAGCTCCAACCTGTGCAAAGTACAGGCGCCACCCTGTGCGAGGCGGTTTGAAATTCATCTGCTGCGTCCTTTTGTGAATCAGGTGACAACAATGAAGACCTTCTCTGCCAAGCCGCTCGAAGTACAGCGCGACTGGTACGTGGTCGATGGCAGCGACAAGGTGCTTGGCCGCCTTGCTGCCGAAATCGCACTCCGCTTGCGCGGCAAGCACAAGCCCGAATACACGCCGCATGTCGATACGGGCGACTACATCGTCGTGATCAACGCTGACAAGCTCAAGCTGTCTGCTGAAAAGGCCGGCAAGAAGACGTACTACCGTCACACCGGCTATCCGGGCGGTATCTACGAAACCACCTTCAAGGAAATGCAGGCCAAGCACCCCGGCCGTGCTCTCGAAATCGCGGTCAAGGGCATGCTCCCGAAGGGCCGTCTCGGCTACGCCATGATCAAGAAGCTCAAGATCTACGCCGGCGCCGAACACCCGCACACCGCACAGCAGCCCAAGGTTCTTGACATTTAAGGTGGATAAAGATGATCGGTAACTACAACTACGGCACCGGCCGTCGCAAGAGCTCCGTGGCTCGCGTGTTCATCAAGCGCGGCACGGGCAAGATCGTGATCAACGGCCGCGATCTCAACGAATTCTTCAAGCGTGAAACCGGCCGCATGATCGTCATGCAGCCCCTGCAGCTCACCGAAAATGTCGAAACGTTCGACATCATGGTGAACGTGACCGGCGGCGGCGAATCCGGCCAGGCTGGTGCTGTGCGCCACGGCATCACCCGCGCTCTGATCGACTACGATGCCGGTCTCAAGCCCGTCCTGTCGGCTGCCGGCCTCGTGACCCGCGATGCCCGCGAAGTCGAACGTAAGAAGGTTGGTCTGCGCAAGGCCCGCCGCGCCAAGCAGTTCAGCAAGCGCTAATCGTTCATTCGCAAGCGTTCTGCCTCGGTATACTTTTGCAAACTTTGGTTTGCGAAGAAAGCCGGGGCAAGAAGCGAAAAAACCGTCTCCCTTTCCCGGGCGGCGGTTTTTTTATGCCTGCTGCTGGAGCATTTTTCCTGCCAAAGACATCAGACAAAAAGATTCTTCGGGGAGTTTTTCGACATGCAGGAAAAGAAAATCAAGGCGGGTATCGTGGGTGGAACGGGGTACACCGGTGTGGAGCTGCTGCGTTTGTTAAGCCGCCATCCCAACGTTGAGGTCTGTGCCATCACATCTCGCAAGGATGCGGGTACCAAAGTAACGGCAATGTACCCCTCGCTCAGAGGCTTCATGGACGATCTGGTGTTTACGACGCCCGAAGAGGCAGAACTTACCGCTTGCGACGTGGTGTTCTTTGCGACGCCGCACGGGGTGGCCATGAGCATGACGCGCGAATTGACGGCTGCCGGCGTCAAGATCATTGACTTGGCAGCGGATTTCCGTTTGCGTGATACGCACACGTTCAAGACTTGGTACAAGCTCGATCATGCCTGTCCCGATCTTCTGGAAGAGTCTGTCTACGGGCAACCCGAGACCATGCGCGAGAAGATGAAGAACGCTCGGATCCTCGGCATGGCAGGCTGCTATCCGACTTCCATCGAATTGGGGCTCTTGCCTTTGATGGAATACGAAAAGGCGCATCCCGGTACGTTTGATCTCAAGACTATCATTGCCGACAGCAAGTCGGGTATTTCCGGTTCCGGCAAGAAGGCGGACGTTTCGATCATCACGGCTGAAATGTCGGACAACTTCCATGCATATGGTCTTAAAGGGCATCGCCATACCCCCGAAATCGAGCAGCAGCTCAAACTCCTGGCCGGTACGGACGATCTGAAATTGACGTTTGTGCCGCATCTGTTGCCGACCATTCGAGGGATTCATTCGACGATTTACATTCGTCTGAAGGATGCCACGACTCAGATTGATCTTCAGAAGCTCTATGAAGATCGCTTTGCGGATGAATACTTCGTCGATGTGATGCCTGCCGGATCAACGCCTGAAACGAGAAGCGTGCGCGGATCCAACTTCCTGCGTCTGGCAGTTCATCGTCCTGGCAATGGCGACCTGATCATCGTGCTGGCGGTGGAAGACAATCTCGTCAAGGGGGCTGCGGGGCAGTCGGTGCAGGCGATGAACATTCTCTTCGGATTGGACGAAAAGACGGGGCTGGACGCGCCTGCGTTGGTGCCGTAACGTTTAAGGACAATCCCGACGGAGCGGTCGTGTGAATAGAGGGTCAGTCTCGGCGGCAAATGAAAAATTGCAAACGACAGCTGACACTGGTAAATCTCTAATGCAATTTTTCGAGGCTCAGCAAGGAATTTCCGTATAATCCGAAGGCTTTGCAATGCACGCTGCAAGGCGTTGCACGACAAGATTTTTTAACGAGAAAACATCTAAAGAGGTAAGAAGTGTTTTTCATTTCTGACGCAATGGCTCAGACCGCAGGTGCGGCCGCTGCCGGTGGTACCGGCGGTCTGCTGATGCAGATCATTCCGATCATTCTGATTTTTGTTGTGTTCTGGTTCTTCCTGATCCGTCCGCAGCAAAAGCGCCAGAAGGAACATCAGAAGATGTGCGAAGCGCTCACTAAGGGCGATGAAATCGTGACGATCGGCGGTTTGGCCGGCCGCATCGCCGAAGTGAGCGAACAGTACGTCGTGATCGAAATCAGCCGCGTGGAAGACAATCCCGTGACGATCACGATGCAGCGCGGCGCTGTGCAGACGGTTCTGCCGCGCGGCACGCTGAAGTCGATCGACAAGTAAAGACGGCTTTCATGCAGCGGGCGGGCTGTATCCGACTTGAAGGATATGGCTGACGCCCGCTTTGCCGTTTAGTTGATGCACCGCAATCGGTTTATGGCCTTTTGCGGTTCTTGCGCAAAAAATGGAACTGTTTGATCAAAACGGCCGTTTTTTGCGGACACGAAACTCTCAGCGGAAGAGTTTTGTAGGCTGAAGGGGAATTTCTCTTTTCGCCAATTCCATTTTCGCAACGAAAGGCGTCCGAGTCCGTGTTTGCGGTCTTGCGCGGAATCGGGCATCGGACTGACCCGGAGTTTTTGTTATGAATCGATACGCTCTTTGGAAGTACATCGTCATCGGAGTGGTTCTGCTCATTGCGGCGTTGTACACCTTGCCGAATTTTTACGGCGAATCGCCCGCAGTGCAGGTGAGTTCCGGCAAGTCGACGGTGAAGATTGACGAGACGGTGCTCGCTCGCGTGGAAAAAGCGCTTGCGGATGCACAGCTAAAGCCCAACGGTGTTTTCTATGAGCAGGGTGCTCAGCAAAACACCGTGCGCGTGCGCTTTGATCCGACGGAAGCCGAAAAGCAGCTGCAGGCTCGTGAAGTGCTCGAACGCGCTCTTAACCCCGACCGTACGGATCCTTCCTACATCGTCGCTCCCAACCTGGTGCCCAATACGCCCGAGTGGCTCCTGAAGATTAACGCGCTGCCGATGTATCTCGGCCTTGACCTTCGCGGCGGCGTGCACTTCCTGCTGCAGGTCGACATGCACTCGGCCATTGAGAAGCGCGCCGAATCGACGGCGGCCGATCTGCGTACGCAGTTCCGCGACAAGCGTATCCGTCACGCAGGCATTTCGCGTCAGGGCAATACGGTTGTGATCGCCTTCAACGACGAGCAGGAGCGCGCCCGCGCCAATGACCTTCTTCGTTCCACTCAGCCTGATTTGGTGGTGACGGAAGGTACGCGCGCAGGCAAGTTCATCCTTTCGGCCGAACTGTCGCAAAAGGCGATTCAAAACGTTCAGGAATATGCCTTAAAGCAAAATATCTCGACGCTGCACAACCGTATTAACGAACTGGGCGTTGCAGAACCCGTGATCGCTCAGCAGGGTGCCGATCGTATCGTGGTGCAACTGCCGGGCGTTCAGGATACGGCCAAGGCCAAGGACATTTTGGGTCGTACGGCAACGCTTGAAGTGCGCATGGTCGACGATTCGCCTGAAGCGCTCACTCAGATGGCGCAGGGCAATGTTCCCTTCGGTGACGAAAAGTATTTTGACCGTGAAGGTCGTCCGATTCTTGTGAAGCGCCGTGTGGTGCTCACCGGTGAGAACCTGAACGACGCGCAGCCGGGCTTTGATTCCCAGACGCAGGAACCCACGGTGAACCTGACGCTGGACAACAAGGGCGCACGCATCTTCCGCGATGTGACGCGTGACAACGTGGGTAAGCGCATGGCCATCATCCTGTTTGAAAAGGGCAAGGGTGAAGTGGTGACGGCTCCGGTTATCCGTCAGGAAATTGCCGGCGGTCGCGTGCAGATTTCAGGTCGCATGACCACGATTGAAGCGACCGACACCGCTCTCTTGCTGCGTGCCGGTTCTCTGGCGGCTCCCATGGAAATTGTGGAAGAACGCCTGATCGGTCCGTCTCTGGGTGCCGACAACATTGAAGCCGGCTTCCGTTCGACACTCTACGGCTTCGGTTTCGTGGCGGTCTTCATGATCCTCTACTACCAGGTCTTCGGCATCGTGACGGCCATCAGTCTGATGTGCAACGTGATGTGCTTGGTGGCGTTGCTCTCCATGCTGCAGGCAACGCTGACTCTTCCCGGTATTGCCGCTATCGCGCTGACACTGGGTATGGCCGTTGACTCGAACGTACTCATTAACGAACGTATTCGTGAAGAACTTCGAATCGGGCGAACGCCGCAGTTGGCCATCAGTGAAGGTTACGGTATGGCGTTTGCGACGATTGTCGACTCCAACGTCACCAGTTTGATCGCCGGTATTGCCTTGCTGATTTTCGGTTCCGGTCCGGTGCGAGGCTTTGCCGTGGTGCACTGCTTGGGCATCATGACGTCACTCTTTACCTCCGTGATTGTCTCGCGAAGCATGGTGAACTTCATCTACGGTCGTCAGAAGAAGTTGACGCGCGTGCATATCGGTCAGATCTGGCGCCCGGATACGGCGCAGACGCAGTCGAAGTAAAGAATTAAGAGGGGAAAATCATGGAGTTTTTCCGAATTCACAAGACGATCCCGTTCATGCACTACTCGCACATTCTGAACGCGATCTCTTTGGTTTCATTCATCATTGCCGTGTTCTGGATTTTCTATCACGGCTTGGCGCTGTCCATTGAATTTACGGGCGGCACGCAGGTTGTGGTGCAGTATCCGGAGGCTGTTCAGACGGAACAGATCCGCGAGCAGATCCAAAGCAAACTCGGCGTTGAAGCTGCCGTGCAGAACTACGGTACGGCACGTGACATCATGATTCGTCTTCCGATGAAGGAAGGCGAAACATCCGGTCAGATGGCAGGCGAACTTCTGAAGGCGCTTCAGGAAACCGCTCCCGGTGTCAAGATGCTCAACAACGAGTTCGTGGGACCACAGGTGGGTGAAGAATTGGCAACCGACGGTCTGACCGCTCTATTGCTCGTTGTGGCCGGCATCATCATCTATCTCTCGATGCGATTCGAGTGGAAGTTTGCTATCGCTGCCATCATTGCCAACCTCCACGATATCGTGATTGTGGTGGGCATCTTTGCTGTGATGAACTGGGAGTTTTCGCTGCCGGTTCTGGCGGCTGTGCTCGCCGTGTTGGGTTATTCCGTGAACGAATCCGTGATTATTTTCGACCGTGTGCGCGAACACTTCCGCAAGATGCGTCGTACGGAAACGGTTGAGGTGATCAACTCGGCTATTACTGCCACGATCTCGCGTACGGTGATCACGCACGGCTCGACCTTGGCTATGACGCTTGCGATGTTCTTCTTCGGTGGTCCGGCGCTGCACTACTTTGCGCTGGCGCTGACGATCGGTATTCTTCTCGGCGTGTACTCGTCGGTGTTCGTGGCTGCTGCGATTGCCATGTACCTTGGCGTGAAGCGAGAAGACCTTGTGAAGCCCATCAAGAAGGATGAGGTGCAGGAGATGGTGCCGTAAGAGGCGCAATCCTGAGGAAGAGTAGGAAACCCCGTTGGTGATTGATGCATCAGCGGGGTTTGTTTATGTGAAAAAAAATCAGCATAATTGATGTAGATGTGTCAAATAGTTATTTGGAATACTATAACTCGAATGAAGACATAATGGGTCTCGCGAAGTTTTACTGACATCTAAAGATGTAGTCTATAGGGGCGTGAAAGGAAGTACTAGGCCCCTTTGATTTAATTCTTAAATATTTGGACGATATAGAAGTGGATTGAGGGGGTAAAAAGTGAAACAATTGACGTCACAGGATCAATCATTAAATCAAAACTACAATGTTCTTTCACTTTCGGGTGGAGGCTTTAGAGGTCTCTTTTCGGTGCTGATTTTGAATGAAATTGAACAACACTTGAATAAGCCTTTGGCTAGATGTTTTGATATTATAAGTGGAACGTCAATCGGCGGAATATTGGCATTGGCTTTAGCCTTGGAAATACCGACAAGTAAGTTGTTGGATGCTTTTATTTTTCAAGGGAAGGATATATTTAAGCCGAGGTGGAATAATCGATTCCAGTTATTGTCGAGCCTTATATTTTCTCGATATACAAATGATGGCTTGAAAAAAATATTGCAAAAAAATTTTGGAAAAGCGAAGATCGGAGATTTAAAGCATCGTGTGATAATCCCGGCGGTAGATATGGTGACGGGGAAAGGGAGAATGTTTAAAACTCCGCATAAACCAGGGTTAATTGTAGATAAAAAAATCTCACTAATCGATGTTGCGTTAGCAACATCTGCGGCTCCCTCTTTTTTCCCACCTCATCAAATAGATGGAAGAACATATATTGACGGAGCGATCGTTGGCAATGATCCGGCATTGTTTGCTGTTCAAGAGATAAAACATTTTATTCATCCAAGTCAAGAGCCTAATATTGCAAGTCGGAAATGTAATATTCGAGTTCTGTCTATAGGTACTATGGAACCACAATCAGGATTGGTTTTACAGGAAGGAGATATAGATAAGACAGGACTTATATATTGGTTTTTTCGAATTGGCGGAAAGGCTCCCAGATTGCTGGAAATAATGTTCTCAGCTCAGCGCTATAGTACGTATTTTCAGTTAAAACAGATGTTAGGTGAAAATTATGTGCGAATAGATTCGACCCCTTCTGATGATCAAATTAAATATATAGGTCTAGACAGGAATGATGAGATCGCGAAGCAAATACTGAGGGGGTATGGAAAATCAGAGGCTCAGAGCTTTTTAGGGTCAAAAGAGTTTGAGATGTTTATGGAACATATACCGACAGGGGCGGTATGGTTCACAAGTTAAATTGGTCTAAAAAGGTGGTATCTATGACTGTGCATTTTGGTGGTCTTTTATATAGAGAAGATAATGAGTGTTATTTAAGTAATATATCCTTAAGCCAGAGGGATGTGGATTTAATACGGATGTCAAGAGATGAGATTAGATCTCATTTAAAAATTTCGTATCCTCAGATTCTGGAACAGATGACCCGAAAACATCCAAAGGCTCCTAGATTTTTTACACAAGGCTCATTTAAGTATCGTACGCTTAATAAGCCAGATAAAGTTCCGCCTCAGCAAGCGGATATAGACGACGGTTGTTATTTGCCGATGGAATACATAACTGATATAGGTAAGAGACCAGAAATTGCCTCCAAGTGTGTGTTTCAAGCAGCTGACACAGCATTAAAAAGTTTATGTGTTAAGAAAAATTGGGAACTGATAACGACTAAAGAAACCTGTGTTCGCATTGTTATCAATAAAACTATTCACGTCGATATTCCTTTTTATGCAATACCTCAGTCTAAGTTTTCTGAACTAGAAGTAGCTCGAGATTCTTCGCGTTTTATGGATTCAGCAAGGGACTGGAGTGAGTTGCCGACAGATGAGGTATTGTTGGCTCATAGAAAGGACGGGTGGATTCAATCAGATCCAAAGAGGGTGAGTGAGTGGTTCACCCAGTGTGTCCAAAATAAAGGAGAGCAGCTTCGCCGACTTATCCGATATATTAAAGCGATTAGAGATCATCATTGGGTAGCTGGCGGACCCTCTTCATTATTGTTGATGGTGATTGCAAATGAAATCTATGAACCGAATTCTTACGATGATGGTGATGCACTGAGGGCGCTGATGATGCAGTTACCTGACTACTTTAAAATGAATATTTGCAATCCTTGTGATGCTGGAGAATCTCTAACTGATCGATTGGGTCGTGAAGGATGCGATGAAGCATATATTTATTTTAAAAAAATAAATAAAGATTTAGAGCAGGCATGTCGAATAGTGACAAAGGATACTAAGCTGGAGTTTATCTTGTCTTTGCAGGAGAAGGTATTTGGTCCAAGACTCCCTATTGATATGTCCGCGGTAACTGTATCAGAGCATTATAAAATCGATGGAGCTCCCTTTTCTAGAACAAAAGCAGGATAGTTAATGGCCAGTAAAGATCTGTTAGAGAAGCTTACAGAAAAGCTTGCTGGTGCGAATTTCTTTCGGGTTAAGTCCAAGTATGGTTCGGATGACTATATTCGCTTTAGTGGATATTTGACAGGAAAGAATACATTTGAAAAGGCCACTCTGTTAGTGTGCACGAAAATGGACAGACCCCCAATTCTATTTGTAGATAGGAGTTGGTTCGGAAAGGTTGCGCATGTAAACAAAGAGGGACAATTTTGTTATTGCCAGTCAAATCATGTTGTCTTTGATGTTGCATTTCCTGTAGAGCAAACATTAATCTATCTTGATATGGCTCAATCTCAATGGGAAAAGTATGTCAATTTGGAGGTAACTGATGATATAGGAAAAGAGATTGAAGCGTATTGGGTAAGTTCACGTTCAATAGATTTATATCTAGATCTTGATGGACAACAAAAAAGATTTGATCTAAGAAAAGGCATAAAGGTCAATAACAATAGCCATAAAGATCAAGTTATAGTGCTGTCGCATGACTTTAAAAAGACATTCAAGCGCTTGTCTGTTCTGCCAATTTTTATTGGTTACAAATGGGAAAGTTTCCTTATTAGAACTTTTGTTTTCTATTTGTCAGGATTTCCATCACAATTTTGTAATCCTTGGCCTCCTGATACACTAGACACGTTAATAGTTTGGTTGTCAAAGTTTTCAAAAGGACAATCAAAGAAAGTGCTTTCATATGTCAAGAAAAACAATGCTGAGCCTGCTTTGTTGGTTTTCAAGTTTCGGGATGGGCAGTCCATCTCCTGCATTGCTGAACCTAAAAAAAGATTTTTGAATCCGATTAGAAGTAAATCAATGCTAAAGAGCGTTGATTACAGATTGTTGCCTGTACAGGTTAAAAATTTATCGGAGTCGAGTCAGCATGTACATAATATGAATGGTGTTGTTTCGCTTCGGGATAAGGATATTGTACTTGTTGGTTGCGGGACCATAGGTGGATATTTGGCTGATGGGTTGGTTTCGGCTGGAGGAGGTATAGGTAAAGGAACAATAACAGTCATTGATCCTGACGTTTTATCTATAAGAAACGTTGGAAGGCATCGATTAGGTTATGGATATGTTGGCCTAAACAAGGCAAAAGCTTTGGCTCAAGAGTTATTACGTAAAAATCCAGCCATCAATATTAAAGTCTTACGAGATGACAACGAGCTAGCAGTAATTCCAGATCTATTGATTGATTCTACTGGAGAGGAGGGTGTCGGAAGGCTGCTTGCGCAGAAGTATAATCTTCTGTGTGATATGTTATCGGTATGGATTGAAGATAACGGTGCTGTTGTTAGCACCTTTTTCCATTCAAAAGGAAAAGTTGGTTGTTATGATTGTCTCTGTAGACATTCACGCTCTGGCATATTTAAAGTTTTAAAAAATCCACCAAAAGTTGTTTTAGCAGGCAGTTGTAGTGATATGTATATGCCATTTTCTGTGGCGGTTTCTTTATTTGCCAGTGCCTATGCTATGACTAAGGTATTGCAATGGGCAAAAGGAGAGTCTATTGTGCCTTTAGGTGCCATGATTATAGATTCTATGTTCGAGCCGAATAGTGAACGGATTCTTTTTAAATACGAACATTTATGTGACATTTGTCAAGATTTAATAAATAGAGAGAAAACAAGTGATACGAGTTTGCCTGTTTTTGATGTGGAGATTATTAGGCGAGAGCTCTAACTAGAGATTCTAAGTAAGCGTCACATGGGTTTTCTACAGGACTGAAATGACACCGAAAAATACGAGCATCGCAATTTGCTTTCCGATGTTCGCCATGTTTTTCATCGACACCCGCTTATGGCAACGCATTTACCACCAATGGCTAGCAAGCTCAGTCTCAAAGGGTTATCTCCACAAAATACGTTTTGCCTAACCTATGGCCAAGTGACAAACCGCTCCCGGCCAAGTTCATCATGTATCGCAACTTCGGCATCCTGGCAAAGGAAGACGTTGATCTTGATGAAGAAATGGCAGCAACTCCGACAACTGACCAAGAAATTACGGTTGTCGATAATCAGATAATCAATGAGCAGGACGGCGTTCGCGTTGCCGAAATTGACCAACAGACACTCAACGATTTTCTGGATCGAGACCGCAGAGCGCATTCGTCCGACTCGTGGCCTTCAGAAGACCGACATTACAGTGTAAAGCAGTTATTCTGCGTGCTTCTATCTGACGGCATTGTGGTTGAGTTCAACACCGATTATCCCGAGGCTCTGGTTCTGCAGCTGAGCGACAGCACGGAGGTCGCCCTGAATTTCAAAATCAACACCAGCTGCATAACCCTGATCATTGCACCCGTTGACATACGGGCAGGCTACAAGAGACTTTCGCAGATAGCTGCCAGTCGGTTCGGCATTGATGTTGACCTCGGCAAAGACTTTGTGGTCTTTATTTCACGTCCCTGGTATCTGTCAAGGTACTTCAAAAGAATTTATGAGGAGCATTTCGCTCTGATGAAAGTCTCGGTAGGGGCTTTGGTGAATTAGGGAACTGAAAACGGCACGGGAGTCGACAGAGATGGCACGATCGATTGGATCAAATCCGCGGCGACAGTCGATTCCAGCCGAACGACTGGCGACTTCAGCTTGAACGAGAGTCGACGAACATCGAACGTGTGTCGCCTAGCGGAGAACGCTGACCTCTGCTGAAGAAACGCATGTCGCCCCAGACGGAACGTTCGGCTGCATTGACAGAACGCTCTACGTCATCAATCGAACGGTCATCTCCCTTAGCAGATCACTATTCGCTTTCAATCGAACGCTCGGCGACTTCAAGTCGAACGATTGTCGCCGGTCGCCAAATTTGGAACGTTGGCTTGCGGCTCCTCGGGTCGAACGCGAGTCGAAGCTACAGCGAACGGCAGTCGGCGCCGTGGTGGGCGTCTTTTAGCGTTTGCACGCGGAGAGGATATGCGACGAGGCTTAGCTGATAGGATGAATTAACCCTTTGTTCGCAAAGGGGATTTTTTCAATCAACCAAATACGAGTAAGACTCTTATGCATACATTCGACGTGCAGGAGATTCTGCGCCGGACGCTAAGCGGAGTCTCGCGGCAACCCATAGCAGGAGAACTCGGACTCTCCAAATCCACCGTACAACGTTACCTCGATCGCATCAAACAGGCGAATCTGACCCTCGAACAAGCCATCGGTTTGAAACCAAACAATCTCGAGTCCCGTCTTGGTGTCGGAACCTGCGTTCGGTCCGGCTTTCATGAACCGGATTTCGAAACCGACTACTGCCGACACAATGTTCGCTGTAAGAACCGACAGATCTGAAAGCTCTCCGGGACAATTATCGTGACAGCGTACCAAAAGGCGCCACAGCCCTTGGCTACAAGGGCTTCAAGGCCTACACCCGGTTTTGTCAGAATCTGCCGCCTTCAGGCAGGGAAGTGGAACTCACAAATCAGTGGGATTTCGGTTACGTTGCCATGATTGATTACAGCGGCGATACCTTGCCGTGGACTCCGGAACAATGTTAGCTGACACATGGAATTGACCCGCTTTGGACGTATAAAGTGACCTATCGGTCAATTCTGGCGTCTGCCAAAAAAAGTGGGCTGAGCGACGCAGTGAGCGTCTGCTTCAGAGGTCAGAGCAATCGTTGACGGTTCAGCGACAAGAAACGATGAAAATGCCTTGCGGCATTGAATTTGATCGCTCGCCGCAGGGCAGACCGGGAAAGATTTCTTCTTTCCCGGCTGCGCCGCAATTGTGCGATCCGTCAGCGCGTCAAGCCGCTACGCCTCGATGAACGGCCTACGCCCCGCTACGCGGGTCCCCTCCATTAAACGAGGCTTCGGGCTTGACCTGGTCACCCCATGAGTCGAAGTTGATCTCGGCTCGTCATGTCGTCATGGTAAGGAGGATGATGCAAGGATAGAATCGAAGAGAACTCTCCGACGAGACCGTTTGGTGTCAACCAAATCAGGTCTTTGCAAAAAAGCTGTCGACTGTTTTAGGCAAAAACCAAAAAAACTGTCAACCAATTTCAGGCAAGGTCTTTGTGGCCCTTTGTCGATATACGCACAATTCACCTTTGGTCTTGTACAGTGCTAAAAACAGCACAATTGTCCCTTTTTTGCTATAATTGTCCCGTCATCTAAGCAACTTTGTACCGCATACATGAAAAAAGGGTTAATTCTTGAGCTTATCCGTTGCCACACAGACGGAAACGAAAATGGATTTCGCTCTGTCGCCTACGAGATTGCAAAAGTCTTTGATCAAAACGGTGATGAAGATTTAGCTCGATTCATTATGGCTCAACTAAGCGACGCGAACGCATTTGAACCTCAAGAGTTCGTAGCTGAAACTGCAATGCAGTTGTCGGATTTCTTTTACAAAATGCCAGTTCCCAATGAGCCATTACCATTACCTCTCGTAATTGAGGAAGATGTTATTGCCATTTTAAGAGCTATTGAAAAACCAATTGGCATACATAAATTTCTTTTTTATGGCGCTCCTGGCTCGGGAAAAACTGAATCAGTTAAACACATCGCTCGCTTGTTAAAACGAGATCTTTACTGTGTAGATTTTTCACGAGTTATAGACAGCAAACTAGGTCAAACGGCCAAAAATATTCATGCTATTTTTGATGAAATGAAAAGTTGCAGCCACAAGCGCAACATTCTGTTTCTATTGGATGAAATTGACATTCTGGCTCTTGATCGGACGAATCAGCAAGATCTCAGAGAAATGGGACGAGCTACTTCAACAGTGCTTCGCAAGTTGGACGAGCTCGACGAAAAAATTATACTTTTTGCGACAACTAATCTATTTGATCATTTTGATAAGGCGCTTGTGCGCCGCTTCGATGCGATTGTTAACTTTAATCGTTACTCAGCAGAAGATTTGTTAGCTATTGCCGACCGCCTTTTAGAGTACTATTTAGGAAAATTTAAACGATCCGGACGTAAAACTTCTCTATTTCACAAGATTTTGGCTTTACCAGACGTTCTGCCGTATCCTGGAGAAATGAAGAATCTTATTAAACGATCTATTGTTTTCAGTAATGCAGTTAAAGAGTTCGACTATCTCCGTCGTCTTTATCGTGAAATTACTGGCGACAATCCAAAGTCGATAGAAATTCTCAAGCAGCAAAAATTTACACTTCGAGAAATGGAAATTCTTACAGGACGATCAAAAAGTCAAATTGCTCGAGATTTAAAGGAAAAAGATAATGAATAAACTTTTGAAAAATGATATTATAACTCTAAAAGGACAGCTGCATCACGCGCCAAGCAAAACTAAACCTCGTCGAAGAGAACTAAGAAAAAATACGTATATAACATCAACTCATTTAACAAATCTTGCAGATGATCTCCGTGGTTTAATAAAAAATTGGAACTTCACACTTTTATCTTCACGCGTTTTAGTTACAGCAGAGTACATAGAAGTAATTGCAAAATCCAATCGCATAACTCGACTTTTGAAGCCAGTGAATTGCGATCATCTTTCAGACATCGTGTGCGGCGCTCGTTTTGAAACGGATATTACAGGTAAAAATACTCATCATGTAATAGTTTATAAAACAACGAAAGAAGCAATCCAGCAAGCTATTAAAGAACTTGATAGCGCATCTTCATTACTAACTAATCATTGCGCTGGATTTGCAACGAACCAGTCGCTTAAAAATCTTTCCAAAAGTCTTCTAGTGCAATATGGTTTTAGTTTATCGGCTCTCAGTGATCTATTGGTCGACGCGTACTTCGTGCAACGTTTTTATATAGGATCAGCGGGCAACAATTGCAATGATGATATGCTCGTCTCACTTTACCGTGTTGGGAACCAACAGGCGTTAATTAATCTGCTTGCAAAAATCGGCATTCGTGCAAGTTCAAGTCGTTTTCTAAATGATGACACTGTTTTATTGCGGCAGGAAGAGCGCGCACTACTTGGAGAAAAAGCAGATTGGTTGATTGCGATGGAAGTGCGTGACTTAATGTCATACGATACGTCAGCACAGTATATCAGCTCTATCACGCACACCATTCAGATACCAAATCCTTGCAATGAGCCCACTGTTGGCGTAATTGATACCCGCTTTGATACTAGAGTTTACTTTGCAAAGTGGGTTGAATACCACGACTGTATCAATAAAAGCATCCCCCTTAAAACAGAAGACTACCGACATGGAACAGCCGTATCATCCCTAATTGTCAACGGTCCTCTGATCAATCCACATCTAGATGATGGTTGCGGTTTTTTTCGTGTTCGTCATTTTGCAGTTGCTCCGCACGGACTGGTTAGTAGTTTTGACGTTTTGCGTAACATCCGAGATATTGTAAGAAACAACAGAGACATCAAAGTCTGGAACTTATGTCTAGGATCTACTCGTCCCTGCCCAAAAAACTTTATCTCTCCCGAAGGCGCAGAACTTGATCGCATTCAACGAGACTTTGATGTGATTTTTGTGGTAGCTGGTACCAACGCTAAAAACTCTTCCCCTAATGTTCTGTCACAATTACGAATCGGCGCTCCCGCCGATGCTGTGAATCCTGTTGTAGTTAACAGTTGTGATGCAGACGGTAATCCTGCCATCTACTCTCGAAGAGGCCCCGTTTTAGATTTCTTCTGGAAACCTGACGTTTCATGTCAAGGTGGTGTTCCTAAGGCTCCTATGCTTGTTTGCACAAATTGCGGTCAGGAGTCTGTTATAGGGACATCATTTGCAGCTCCTTGGATTGCTCGAAAGCTTGCTTATCTGATTGAAACACTACAGCTAAGCCGATCTGAAGCTAAAGCCTTACTTATTGATTCTTGTGTTGGCTGGTTACCCCCCGATGACAAATGGCCTTGGAGAGGTTGGGGCTGTGTTCCACAAAAGATTGAAGCTATTATTCATAGTGCAACGGATGAAATTCGTTTCATTATTTCGGGAAAAATTAAAGATTATGAAACTTTCAGCTACGACATTCCCATTCCTTTAGCTTCGAATGGACAATTAGATTATGATGTTCGTGCAACACTTTGCTATTTTCCTGAGTGCCGCCGCGAACAAGGAGTTGATTACACTCTTACAGAGCTGGATTTACACTTTGGTCGTGTTGATAATAGAAAAGGGAATGCAGACATTGTCTCGATTGATCATAATCAGCAAGGTAAAAAGGGCAATCTAAATCTTCCTGAAAATCTTGTTCGTACCTATTTTCGAAAATGGGATAATGTTAAAGTCCGATCACAGACATTCAAGAGATACTTAGCCCCATTCAACGCTCAAGGGTTATGGGGGCTTAAGATTTTATCTAAGGAACGTCTTCCTGAAAAATTTGGACAAGAAATGCCCTTCTCCCTTGTTGTTACTCTCCGTTCTAGATTGGGTGAAAATCGTTATTCTAACTTCATGAAATCTTGTCAAGCTAAAGGATGGTTAGTTAATACTATCAACGTAAATAACCTGGTATCGATATCGTCTAAACTATCTCAATCGATTGATTTAGAGGACTAGTCATTTTCAAAGAACTTTTTGCAAAGGTACATGCATGAGCACGGGTTATTCGGCCCCTCTCCGTAGTTAGAAGCCACGTTGAGGCATCATTCACCAACGAAGATCCTTGTTCTTATTGGTATTTCAGGGGAAGTCGTCTCTTTGTGTATATGTTCTAAAACCTATTAACGGGAAGGTTTAAAAGTTAATATCTTGAGGCTGCGTAGCGCACTTCTTCAATCTCAAAAATCTGGAGGATACGACGTGTGCTACGAGCCATTTTTACCCATGAATGCAATCGCTAGTTTTTTGAGGCTCTCAATCTTTGCGGAAGCTCGGCTACGGATCTCCGTCTTCAACGCACGATTGACATACTCATCAGGGTTCAGATTCGGGCTGTAGGGCGGCAGAAAGAACAGTTCGATGCGATCCTTGTGCGCCTCTACCCATCCCGGGATCAACTTGCTTTTATGAACCCGTAGATTTTCGATGATTAAGAAGATTTTCTGCTGTTCGTCCTCAATCATGCCCACCAGAAAGCTGATGAACAAATGCTGGTCCATGGGCTTGTCCTGAATCTTGAAACGCAACAACCCCTGGTTGGAAATGGCTGACACCATGGTGGCTGTTTTCCATCGTCCGTCATGGCATTTCAGGATCGGCGTTTGTCCCATGGACGCATGGCCGGATACCCAGTTAGTGTCGTGTTTGATCGCCGTTTCATCGCTCCAGTAAATCACGGCGTTTTCTGCTTTGGCTTGCTTGGCTTGGCAATGTCCGGATACTCTTCCAATTTCCAGCGGCGACCGCGTTCCTCGTCTTGTTCAATTGCTCGGTGGGTCGAGCTCTGAACACTCATGCCCCAAGAACGCAAATAGAGTCTAACTGACCTGATTAAATCTACTGGCAAAAACACGGGAGTCGCTTTCAACGGAACGGCTTGCAAATAATGAGGTTCTGGCTTCCTACTGTTCCTTCTTTTGGCTTCCTTTCTCCGCAACCTCCCACGGAAAAGCCTTGAAGGCGTAGCTGAAAGGGCTTTCCGTGAGAGGCAGCGTGCCGACGCGGTTTACGATACTGCCGTCGGCAACAGCCTTAGCTGATCGTTAAAACGGTATGGCCTCATCCTCCTTCTCTGCCTTACCATCGCCAGCTTCGTTGTTGTAGGTTGCGGCATAGACAGCATCAAGCGACGCCTGGCGTCTCTTAGCTTTCCATTTCGCGTAGTATCCCCAAACACGCATTCGCTCCGTCTTGGTTAACCCTATGCAGAGCTCTCGCAGATTCGCAACCATGCTCCGTGTCGCCTCGTGTCAAGCGCAATGACTTTTTTCCAGGGGGGGGGGAGGATGCGGACGAAAACTTGGACCAAACTCATGGAATGAGGTTCAAGTTATGTACACACAGAAAGAAATCAACGACGTCCTAAAAATATATGATCGTTTGAACTCACTACGAGGTACCGTTCGGCTTCTAGGGTACTTTTCACGCCCCAAACTGCGAGAGTGGCTTCGAGAAAGACGCGAGACAGGTCAGGTCCGTGTTAAGTCTTGCTTGCGAGGAAATAACCAGTCACGGAAAAAGGCTGCCAAAACCTACATTCAAAGCGGTCGTAGCTTGCAAGCAACGATCAATCAATTGGGCTACAACGTTTCTCAACGGACAATTCAGAATTGGGTCAAAAAGTTTTATCCGAAAGCGAGAAAGCTCAATAACTGCCCTATCAAGTTCCACCCTAATAGGGTTATACAGCTTGCTTACGCAGGCTTAACCCGCCTCTTATGTTCGAAAACCGCCGGATGCCGAACGGCACGTCCGAGCCCTCACTGGGGCTGTGCGGTGTGGGAGGGAGAGCTTGTGAGGGCTCTCTCTACCCGATTGGGTGCGCCCAGCAGTGCACGTGTGTCTATGTGGTGAAAGTCCATTGGTCGCCTGTTCCGGGGAAGATCTAGTGACTCGGCAGAGTCAGGGTGGCAACAAACTGATGAAGGAAGCCGATAGCAAAGCGTCAGCCCGACGTACAGGAATCTGATGTGAGGCGGGGCGACTGGGGATGCTGGCGACAATCGGTTAACCCGAAACTGAAACGGAAAGTGAATTAGGGAACTGAAAACGGCACGGGAGTCGACAGAGATGGAACGATCGATTGGATCAAATCCGCGGCGACAGTCGATTCCAGCCAAACGACTGGCGATTTCAGATCGAACGACAGTCGACAAGAGCAAACCGCTCCCCAAAAATTCTCTTCCATTTCCCGTACTTAGCTTCCGCGGTGACTCCAATCGAACGCGAGTCGAAGCCACAGCGAACGACAGTCGACGCTGGGGTGGACGTCTTTTAGCGTATGCACGCTGAGAGGATATGCGACGAGTCTTAGCTGATAGGATGAATTAACCCTTTGTTTGTAAATGAGATTTTCCCATCAGCCAAATGGATATAAGACTCTTATGCATAGCAAGAGACTCTGCGCCGGACGCTAAGCGGCGCCTCGCGGCAAGCCATAGACCGAGAACTCGGAATCTCTAAATCCACTGTACAACGTTACCTCGATCGCATCAAACAGGCGAATCTGACTCTCGAGCAAGCCATCGGGTTGAAACCGTGTATCGTAAAAAAAGTCCAAGAAAATGTCCGCACTGTTGGGCGAACTCTTAAAGTACATTTGGGGGTCAATTTAAAGGACGCTTGACAGGAAGCTTACAGTGTTTCCCAATAGAGTGGCGGCAAGCCAACGGCCTTGGCATACCTAGAGGCAATGTCCAAGCCATCCCCGGTGAGCGCATGGAGATTGACTTCGCCGGCGACAACCTCAAGTGGATTGATCCTAACTGTGACTTACAACGTGCGCGGTTGTTTATCGCGGTGTTACCGTACAGCAACCTTACTTACGCTGAGGCCTTTCCCAACGCGAAGCAACAGAGCTGGATCTCCGGCACCGTACCCGCACTCGAATACTTCGGCGGTACGCCGCAGGTCCTCGCTATGGACAATGCAAAGGCACTCGTCAAGCACTCGAGTTGGTACGAGGGCGAAGTTCAGTGGACGGTACGTTTCGTGTGCAACTACTATGACATTGAGCCGTGGGCGTGTCAGCCCCGTCGTCCCAAGCAGAAAACCGAGTCGAGGCCGGTGTAGGACTCGCGCAGAGACAGATCATTGCTGAGATGGAGCTGGAGCGCACCCCGATGGCGCGCGATCTCGATCACCTCAACGAACAGGTAAAAGCGAAACTCGAAGAGCTCAACAACGCGCCGTTTACTGCAACAGAAAGGTCAAACGCCCATAGGCAAATGTTTGAGGATGATGAACTCGAGTACCTTGGCCGTCTGCCGCTTCAAGCTTTCTGCCCGTTGGATATTCGCGTCCTTGTCGTTGATCGTTGCCATTGCGTGCGCATCTCAGGTAACGGCCATCGCTTCGGCACGCCGCCGGAGTACACCGGCAAGCGCGTTTCCGTAACGATCACCGATGACAAGATCTACATCTATGATCTGGATTCGTGGGTCAAAATCGCCGAACACAAGCGATACAAGAATGTGCAGGGCAACAAGACCCACCTATTGACGAACACCTGACTGACGCGGAAAGGAAATAGCGAGGCCAACCTCGCGAATGGGTTGCAGAATTTGTCAAGGCAGGATTACCGGAGGACTTTGCTGATCGTCTGGTTCGGCATCTAAAAAAAGGAAAAACTAACTTTCCTTGCGGCCGAGCTTGCAATGCCTTGATGAGGCTCTTCAAGCTTTACCCGGTCTCCGTCATCTACCAGGCTCTGAGCACTCGCCTTGAGTACGGCAACGTCACCTATCAAGAAACGCGCAAAATGTGAGCAGATCATTTAGGCCAAAGAAAACAACCGGGAGCCCAACATTGGCAACGATCAAAGGGGCGCGGTCGACTATTTGTCTCCGACTCACGCCAATATCCGAAACAACTACCGATGAGAGGGGTGAAGATGAGTCGATCGGTAATGGATCTCAAAGATGTTTGCCTTGAGCTGTGCGCCGGCGGCATCCTGATGAAGGCGCTGGAACTTGTCAAGCTTCCGAATTATCAAAGCTTAGATCCGGTGGAGTTCTTATACGAATGTCTCATGAGCGAAGTGGCTCAATGCTGTGAACCGAGCTTTCTATGAGCACGTGGAAGACTAGGTTTGAACAGTATGCAACGAGAGGCTGAAGACCAGCGAACAGCTACACTTGTGCATCCCGAACATTACGTTGGCGCTCATTGCATCCTTTGGTTGGACGTCGTGACTGCTGTGGAACCACACCAAGACGTTGCCGCCGGAAGAATGCTGCACGGCAAACCGAGTCTTTTGATCTGCACCGAGATGAGATCGGGGCATATGCTCGAGTTTGCGCTCGACCTTGTCTTTCGCCAAAAATTTAAGATTTTGCTTTACCGACAGCAACCGAAAGAACGCTTTGGGCTGCTTACTAGGAATCATCGACCGAATAAATGGATTTTTTCAATAGCTCTTTGAAGACGAGCTTGCTTGCCATTGATGATAAAGACGTTGTTATAAACGGATGTTTCCGAAAAACTAAGGTATGGGTAGAAAGCCAGATTTCGATGGTCGTATTTGTCAGTACCCATTCAACCCTGTCGAAAAAACTATGAAGCGCTTGTGTATTTCTTAAGTATTTTGTACTTGAAAGTTCTAAGTTTTTTTTCAAATGAGTACATAAACCTAGTTAAGCGCGGTACATAACAAAAAAGAAAATACCGCTTAAGTGTTTTTCTTGTAATGTAATTCAGTTTGTAGGCAATAATAGCGTCTTTTTTATACGAAGATATGTCATATTGAAAATCGTCGTTTTTTATCAAATTTAAAATGACATCTAAAAAATTGCTGAAAACAATCATCTTTACGTCTTGTGATAAATGTCTTGATAAATCAAAACATATTTTTCTGCCATTGGCTAATCGTTTGTGAAAATTTTTTTGATGTGTTAAAGATTCGGGTGCGCATCTGTAGTAATAGAGAATTTTAGGGATATATACAAACTTTGGTGCTGACTTGGCAACTTTCAAACAAAAGATTTCATCTTCAACTACATTTTTGTCTTCTGTAAATCTTATATCTCTAATTGCTTCAACTTTGTACAGTTGTTTCCAAACCATCCCTCCGCAACTGTACGTTGATTTCCATTTTCCATAAGAAAAAATCATTTTTATAAAGTCTTTTTCAGAAAGAAATTTTTCTGGATAAAAATTTTTCTCCTCGCAGGTTTCATTGGTGCTGGCATATCCGCAAATTGAAACATCAGCGTGATTTTTTGTCAGACTACAAATATGAGCACTCAAAAAGCAGGGGGCAATATAATCATCGCTGTCAATAAAAGAGATATAGCTGACCTCTTTATCTTTAAGTGCAAGATTTAATCCTACATTTCTAGCTGCTGCTTGGCCTTGGTTGTTTTGATCTATAACTATGATTCGGCTATCTTTTTTCTTATAAAGGTCCAATATTGCGCTTGTGCTGTCAGTAGATCCATCATTTATTATGATTGTTATGAAGTTGCTGTAGTTTTGATTCAAAATGGAATCTAAGCACTGAGAAATATATTTTTCCGCGTTGAAAGTGGGGATGATAAATGCGGCTTTCTCTTGGCAGTTCATGGCTTCTTTGTATCTCAGGAAAAATTAAATATTTGATATATGAATGTGACGAATAAATTTTGATATGTAATGTTTTCTTTGTAAGAAAAGTACAGATAAAAGAAATATCATTGTAAATAATAATATTTCAGAATCAACACCCTTGCGCATCGCTTTACGCTTAGCGTCATTTAATTTAACACTTCGACTGTTGTTGTTTGGTGTAGGTAGATTACACGAACAGAATATTTTTTACAAAAAGCAACGAGCAACGATCTGCTCCTTGTTTGAGCTTTTTAAACTTAGTGTTGATGGTAAGTAATTTATTTGATGGCAGATCATATACATTAACAAATGAAATGAATAGATAGCATCAGGCAAACTTATATATTCTTTTTGAACTTTTTCGTTCCTTTTTTCTCGATATCTCAACCCTGACACCGATATAACTACTGGGTCAGAAGATCACAGCCGACCTGATCGCACTTTTTCCCCGAGCCAGATGCCTGTGCCTATTCTTCCTGACAGCGAACTTTTTCGCAAGATTCAACATGATCTCGTCGACACTGTCCATCAACGGGGCGCAAGACTGTCGGCAATAGTGCTCAATATGTTCGAATGGCAGAGCCCGAGTTTCCCTGTTTTGCTGAGGTTTTGTTGCTATCTTAGATAGGGAACTTGCTCAAATGCACAGCAGGTATTGTGGCGAATACTCTTCAAAACGGTTTGCCGCCAACGTCGTTGTTTTGGTTTGCGTGGCAATGTCCGCGAGGAATTTAACATTGACGGCGTTGCAGATGCGCCTTCTGGTGTGCTCAAGATAGATCAGTGTCGTGATGTCTCGCCCGAAACTCATATCCGATTTCAGACTTGGAAACGGACGTGAGTTTCTAGGCATAGAGGCTATTTGAGAGTTTGCTGACTGCCGGAAATCACTAAAGAAAAAGGGCCACGCAACCGAAGCTACGTAGCCCAACCAGGTCTCATAAAATTTCCATTTTTTTGCGCTAACAGAAAGGAGACCTGGGCGTGCATCTTACAGCAAATATTTCAATCCCGCAGAAGAATTTCATTGCCATCGACTTGCATAGCGACAACGCAGTCATCTGCGTGCGTCGAAATGCACTCAACAAAGCCGGTGAGCTTGTCGGAAAAAATATCTGGTGCGGTCGGATCTGCATCCGTAACGGACTCGACAATTTCATCAAAGCGCTTTTGCCGTACTGTCAGGATTTCGATCACGTTGCCGTGGTTGAATCCACTTACAACTGGGATTGCCTGGCAGATGTCTTTGAAGAGCGCGGTTGGCTGCTTCGCATTGCAGATCCAAGCACCGTCAGTCAAGCCAACCTCAGGTCCTCCGATGACCGTACCGACGCTCAGTATCTTGCCGAGCGACTGCGAGTCGGTTCTCTTAAGCACTACTTGCCGCTGAGCTACTTAAGTCGAGCGCTTCGGGATCTGTGTCGATAGTTCAGGACTGCGCAGGCTTGAAAATCAAGCTCATCAATTTGTATCGCAATCAACTGAGCAAAAATTTGCGCGTAGCTGATCTTCTTGAGCGTTGTCGCTCGCACATGCAGCCCAACTATCGTTTTGACCCCGACATTCTCGAAGAATTCAAGGATCCGAATATCCGACTGCGTGTGGCTTTTGAAATCTCTCGCATTGCCATGCTCGAGGAAATGATCGAAGAGTGCAATGCCGAAATTCAGCAGCAATGCAAAGATCAGGAGCTCGTCAAACTCTGCAAAACCATTCCCGGCTGCGGCCCTGTTCTTTGCACGGAAATTGGCACCATGCAGCGTTTTAAGTCTGCAGGCGACTTTGTGTCCTACTGTCGATTGTGTTCAACCAGCAAACTGAGCAACGGCAAAAGCAAGGGCCTGGGCAATGCCAAAAACGGCGGTCTGAGCGTCAAGGCCATTCGAACCTTGGCCGCAAAAATAGCTCGAGTGACTTTCTATGTGCTCAAAAACAAACTGTCATTCAATGCAGCCAAATGCTTCGGCATAGAGCTGACAAAAAGCATCAAGAAGAAATCGGCACACAAGCCGTTGAGGGAGGATGCAGCTGTGGTGTTGCCGACTGTGGCAGGTCAAGCTTAGGAATCCGCCATGTCTTGTGCATGCTTATGTACAGAATTGTCGAATCATCCAAGCCTGAGCTGGGGGGATGTTCCGCCATAGAAAACGCGCAGCCCGAATAGGATGGTGGTTTGACCCCCTTTTTATCGCTCGCCGCTGGGCAGTCCGGGAAAGTATGTTTCTTTCCCGGCTGCGCCGCGATTGTAGCGATACCCGTAGCGCGTCAAGTCAATGCAGCAATGAACGGGCCCCCCTTGCGCCGTTGCACGTCGCCCCATTAAATGCTGCATTGACTTGACCCAGAAGAAGCCGTAACCCGCTTTAACACTGAATTTCGACCGATCGCCGAGCCTCTCGGTGGGTGAGCTCTCTCAACTGGAATATCTCGCTGAGGGATGATCTTGCGTTTCCTGTACGAATACATAGGACGGCAGATCGGAGCAGACCGGAGTTTCTGGCTGCCTGTCAATGGCGGCGGGCTGCCCTAATGGACACGCCGTTTAACGTGAAAGGGCCGCTAGATCCTGATGTGTGCCTGTGACGATTCCGTATCACAAACAGAGAAATTCCGCCGATCGATTGATGGGTTAAAAGCTAGGTGCGCTTATCGGTAGCCTTTCCAGAAATTTTTGTGCTCAAAATGACGTTTTCGTAGGCGTCAGAGTTGGCTTCGTTCTGCGATTAACTCTTGACAAACAAATCGGAATGTACCCCCTGGGTATCGTCAAATGCATGCGCTCATGCGACAAAGAGGTCTTTGTATCGGAGTCAAGCGACTCAGAGGTGTTTTGCGTGTCAACGGCATCATCGGGTACCGTGATTTCAAACGTACCGTTAAAACGACTGACAGGAATGACTGTATGTATGTTTGTTTATCCAAATTTCTGACGCGATTTTTATAGTCATATTGGTTAAAGATAAAAGTGAACATAAGATTATTCAAATGTGTTAACTTTTTTTTGAATGTGTTTCCTGTTTAGTCTAAGGTAGACATTTAAAATGTGTCGGCCAAGACTAAAAAGAAAAATTCTTTTTCGGGAGGAAGGCATCGATAGTGCATCACTTATGAAAAGTTTTTGCATTCTATTTAATAGTTCCCTAAAAGGTGTCCAGTTTTTAACTAACTGATTGAGAGAGGCTGCCCGTCGAAGACTTGACCACCAACATTGAATTGCAAAATATTCCACTGATTGTTTGACGGGATCAGGAATTAGGGGGTACAAATCAAACCATTCATTTAACATACAGACATCATCAGTAACTCCAAATCCAGAGTGCGATAAGGAAGACGATCTTTGCCTGTACATAAATGTTACATCTGAGATCGCTAGACCACGATTTGCATTCAAAAGTGTTTTGAATCTGAAGTCTTGATCTTCGCAAGTCTTTAGTGATTCTTTAAACCGAATGTTTCCAATAATATTTGTTGAAAAATAGTAATTTCCGATAAAGACAGAAAATGCGGGAGACAGACGTTCTTTAAATGCTTTAGTGCCAAGACAAAAATCAAAGATCTGGCTCCCTTCTAAAACTAAGGGGGCGTGGGGTATTTTTTTCGAATCTGCAATGATCCCAGTTTTATCGAAACGAATATAACTGCTTAATATAAAGTCAATATTGAATTTTCTAAATAAATGCACAATAGTTTTAAATGAATTGGGGGCGAGGACGTCATCCGAATCGACCAAGCAGACAATATCAAAACTTCCGTCTTGTAAAATATAGTCCAATGCTACGTTGCGTGCAGAAGCGACTCCTCCATTTTTTTTATGGATTACATGACAACGAGGATCTTTTTTCGCATATCTATCCAAGATTGACGCCGAACTATCAGTGGAACCATCGTTAATCGCGTATAGTTCGAAATTAGAGTAACTTTGTGTAGTGATAGAGTCAAGACATTCTTGTAAATAGTTTTCTGTATTAAATACAGGAACTATTACTGCAATCTTCAGATCTTGATTATTTAAAACCATGGCTTAATTTTTGGTGATTTTAGTAGGTCCTTAGGGTGATTGTAGTGATTTTCCATAGCTACACGGCCCTGATCGAGATTCCTTGGGGAAGTGGTAGCTGAAGAATTTACTCGTACGATGATTCTTATGCATTCGGACGTCTCAAATCTCGATTTTGGGCATTGATTTTGATAAAGTTGCAGAAATAAATTGTCGAAGCCAGGTCGAGGTCGTCGACTAACCCCTGTTGGAGGCACGTCGGAGGGGCCGGCCCCTCTACCTGCCAACGGGCGTGGTGACATGGATGTATAAATGTTGCGATTTGGCTTTTAGTTTGTTGTCCAATTGCATCCAGATTTCGAGCGCCCGAATGTTGGAGCGGAATCATTCAAATTCGTGGGATTTGTTATCTTCGATCATCTGTTGCCGTCATAGTGCCCTAATATAAGACTGCTAGCTGCATTTCAATCTAGTAATAGTGACCTAATATGGGCATCGAAAAATCATCAAAGGGTTGGTGACAAGGGTTAAGGTCGGCAACATCAGGATCGAGTGGCTAGTAACATAATTAGTAATTAACTGGATAAAGATAGTAGTTTAATTTTAATGCTCTGCAGATATAGTTTATTCTTTTTATTATTGAATTTGCGATTCTGTATTTGGCTTTGAACGGTTTCTTTTCCGATAAAAAATCATGGGCAAAAGAAAATCGCCTTGGTTGTACTCCGCCCCATTTTTTTTGGAAGTATTTTGTTTTTGTTCTAAAAATGTCGATATCTTCTGCATTTAAATATCGGCAGCTTTCTCTGACATACCTCTCAAAAAGAAATTGAAATAATTTTTTATTCTTAGTCATGTATCCATTGTATGACCATGCTTCATATATGTGATCTAATCCATAAAGATGATGGATTGCCATCCCTGAAGCTTTGGATCTGCTTTTACCCATTATAGAGTCGGTTCTGATTCTATAAAAATAGAAAATGTCATTTGTGACAATTAATTTTTTTAAGCGAGAAATGCACTCCCAATAAAATGGAATATCTTCATATAATAGACCAGGTACGAACTCAAGTCGACTGTTTTTTAAAAAAGAAACTCTAAACATTTTAGTCCACACAGCCAAGGGAAGCTGTGTTGCATACGCCCCGGAAGGTTCATTGCTATAGATTATATTATTGTTGGTTAGATAATGTTTTTTTAAAATATTTTTTGTCTGTCCTGAAAATTCTTGGTATCCAAAACAAACTAAGTCAACATCCTTATCGTGAAATAAGGGGTAAAGGGACTCAATGGTTCTTGTGTCTATTGCATCATCGCTATCCACGAATAGTATCAATTCTCCTTTCGTGATTTTAATGGCAGTATTTCTGGCTACTGATAGTCCCTGATTCTCTTGATTAATCAAGGTTACCCGTGGATCTGTTTCTTTGTACTTTGTTAATATCTCTAATGATCCATCTGTAGAACCGTCATTAACACATATAATTTGCAAATTTTCGTATGTCTGCTTAATGATGCTATCTAAACAAGATTTCAAGTATTGCTCGACATTAAAAACAGGAACAACCACAGTTACTAACGGACGATACATTTAGTCACCATATTCTATTTTCATAAAAATACGTACTTTGTCTGTGTACCTTTTTACCGATCTGAAAAAGATATGTGTCTTAAGATGATTCCAGAATTCAGTTTTTTTGAGGTGTTTAACACAATTTAGTTAACTTTCTTAAGTTCATGATAGAGGAGCAATTCTTGCGCAAAAACAGTTTATTGCATATGGCAAAAATCAAAGACAAAGTTTATTTAAGAAGTCTATACAAGTTTGCTTTAAAACAAGTGGATCGTATGATGAGATTGGTTTTTTTCGATGTGTGTAAATATAATCTGCTAAGGTATTTACGCCTGGATCATCTTCAACATAGATGAACGAATTCTCTGCTAGAGGTGCCCATACGTCTTGCATGGCATGCTTAGGCCAGTAGTCACGATTGTTTCCGCAATAAAAGCCAAGCACAGGGATTTTTAAGGCGGAACCTAGGTGAACGATTGATGTATCCGGAGATATAATGGCCTTACACTGTTGAACGACCTTTGTAAGGTCGTCAAATTGCATTTGAGAAAGTCTTTTTACATGGTCCGTTTCTTTAATTGGAAAATTGCTAAAAAAAATTCCAATAGATTGTTTCTTCTCGTTGAAGATTGATGCAATAGCTTCAACCTGCTTTTGACAGAGTGTGCGATATTTATCACCTCCTACTGTATTTACATAAACTAAATCTTTGTTTTTGTTAAACATGGATAAGAAATGATCTGCAACTAATGATGTTTGGGGTACTGGGTAAAATGGTGGGATATTTTCGATTTCGACATGGGGATTTAGAATTTTATTAAGTATTAAGGCGTTTCTTTTTTGCCAGTGAGCTTTTGAGCTGATATCAATAAATTCGTCAAATAATCTCGATAACGATGCTATATCGCTTGTGGTCATTGTATGACAAGTTAGCATTGATAATAACGGTTTTCTAAATTCCCATCCGTTGTCGTTTACATACGTGATATCAATGGCTACGTCATAGGATCTTTTTGAAATTTCAATTATGTCGTTCTCGTTGGACATTGAGAAGACGGTTCGAATGAAGTCAATATTTTTATATCTGCTATATGTTGTTGGAAGTGAGGCAACATCGATAATCACACCGTAGTTATGTAATTCATTTAATAGTCCTAAGAAGTATAAAAAATCTCCCCAACCTTTTTGTGCCTCTATAAATAAGAGTTTAGATACAGTTTCTGGGTGCGGGACGTATGACCTGTCGGTAGGGTCTTGCTTCAAAAGACGTTTAATTCGATTTTTTTTGAGGCGGTAGCGATTCCATAATTTGAGGCGAAGTATCAATGGTAATTTATTGCCAGAGATAAAGTCAGTGGTTGTTTGTTCCATTTTATTTTGACGAAATTGCTTGAATGAACAATTCTGCTAATGATTCTATTCTGTTGTCTAATTTTTATAAATTAGATTAATTAGGGATTGGTGTTAACTTTGCGTGAGAGTCCAAATGTTGCTAGATGGCGTGGTGCCATATAATGCAATACATATATCTTGTTTAATGCTTAAAAATGTGAAGTTTATTATATTGGCTGATTTATAATATTTTGTTTAATGTCGCGAGTATTTTGGATGGTAGTTCTTAGTGTTAATTTTGACTAGCTAAACATTGCCGAATTGCTGATGAGTTTTTTTATGGGGTGTTTACTAATAATCTTATGTTTGGGTTGTGCTTATGAATATCTAGTTTGTGTATACTAGAATTTTGTATTTGGGTACAGTTTGTCGAATGTCGCTTTTAAGGTAAAATCGATATTTTTTAATTCTAATGTGTTTTTATTCTTAATTATTTCTTCAATGATTGATCGCCACTGTGCAGGAAGTTTAGTTGGAGCCCATTCACCTCGTCCTCTGCCAAAATGTGCCACAGCAAGGTAAAGGAGTATGGCTTCTGTATAGAAATTTAATAATGCTCCTTCAGACCAAGTGACTAATATGCCGTTAATTTCTTTTTTATGGTTATATGCTACGGCTAGCCCAATACCTCCTAAAGCGCCTACGACTGTTCCTACTAACGTCCCAAGTCCCATTGAAAGTCCTCCGGTAACGAGATCAGTTGCTAGACCGCTTGCAGTGCCACTACAAACAGCTCCGGCAACGGCAGCAGGAGCGAGCGGAACAGAACTTGTAATAGCCCATGTAGATTGCATCCGCAGTATAAGTTCTTTACGAACTCCTTTTCCTTTGAGAGAGTTGATTACTATCAACTTGTCCGTTAATGCACAGAATTCATCAGCTGCACGTGAAGCAAGTGCGGTTTGAGCTGAGTCGATAGGATCGTTGATGGTTTCATTTTGTAAGAGACCAAGGCGCTTTCCCAGAAATCGAATCTGATCTTTGATTGATAAGGACTCTGTCACCTCACGATCCTTGGCAAGCTTCTCGAGATAGTAAGTTATTGCTTGGATACTAGCGTTGTATGCAGCTCTTCGCTTTCTAGACCAAATTTCCCGCAATGCATCAAACGTTGTTTGAAGTTCTCCAGGTAGTGCTTTTGAGATAGCGTCAAATAAGTTAAATTCCTGTACCCAGCATCGAGCGAAGGCATCCATAGGAAGCACTGAGCTCACAATCGGATATGCTGACATCGCATCTTTCCAGCGATTTACATCAGCTTGCTCTGCCTCTGGTGCTTTTGGTTCTCCCATCTGATTAAGCAAAACAATTACAGGTTTGCCGATCCACTCAAGAATTCGCATTTCTGCACTTACGTATGGAGCAGAATCAGGTAGCTCAGTCGCATTGACAAGGTAGAGCACAACGCTTGATGTTTCTTTAACGTGTTTGAGTGCTTTCTGGTTTAGCCAGAGGGATCTGTTTGCGACACGATCCCAAACCTCGGACAAAAACCAACCTACCGGATTAGCTCTCCCTTCCAGACGTTTGGCGAGAGCGACAGAATTGCCAAACCCCGGCGTATCCCAAAGAATGAGTTCACAACCTTCAGGAGTTCTTGCCAATACGTAGTCATCTGTTGTTTCAGTGACATGGGCGCGGTCAGCAACCTCACCGATGTCGCGGCCTAGCAACGTACGTGCCAACGTAGTCTTACCGATATTGGTATGACTGACCAAGCTCAAATGAATTCGCATCGGATCATTGATCATTGTTCTTTTCCTTATTGTCAATCACATGGATGGCTCGATCGGATGAAATTCGCGGGGCTGCCCAGGCTCGAACTTTCTTGATGACCTGTAGTTGAGACTCGGAAGTGTCGCGCAACACAAATATCTTGACCTGGTGCAAATTGCTTAAAGATTCCCACGCCTCTTGTCGTTCTTTGATGCGTGCTGGCATCGAAGCGAAGCGCTGGGTAAACTCTTTCATATCAAGGAGTGCGGCAAAAACGACAGAACTGTTGGATTCATAGGCTTGACGCAAACGTTCAATGACTGCGCCGTGCACTTCCTCTTCCGGCGTCTCAATGCCGTCAAACCAGACAAGGACGATTGGCTTTCGGGGGCCGGAAGGAACGGCGGGAATGTTTGATTCTTCATCGTCAAAGTCGATAGTTTCGACAACGGAGTCCTCTGCACTTCCCCAATGTTTGCAGAGGACGGAGGTTGTTTGATCTCGCAAGGGACGATTCACGGACGATGTGACAATCAATAAGTTCCCCAGCACAGCGTCCTGCGCGCATTGGACAAGGATATTTTCGAAGTAGGACGACTCAATCGAAAGCGATGTCTGCGACTTAAACCGATTCATTCGCCAGGTATCAAAGCAGGCGAAGATCAGGCGAGGAACAATAACGACAACTCCCATCAGAATCATCATTCGAATGAGCCAGGGAGCGGCTGAAACAGGACTTTCGAGATATGGGAGACGGTCTGCCCGCATTTCAACTATCTGAGCAAGATCAGGCATGCGCGGCAGAGGTCCAACGGCGGGTATAAGCCCATATGTGTAATCAATGAAGGCCTTTACGCTTTCAGGGCTTTCCGCAAGCCATGTGCTCTCCCACCCAGCCCAGTAAGACGTACCGAAACCACGTACCAGAAGACTCACGATGATTCCCAAAGCAAAGAAAAGGGCTGCGAAATGCAAGGTACGGGCTACGTTCATGCGAATCAGCGGCGCAACAAACGACGACCATTCGCTGTAGAAGTGCGACTTGAAACCGGAACGACGCAATGTGCCGTAGCTCGTCTTTTGAACAAATGCGTTGAGGCTGCTTCGCAACGGCAGCGCAAATCGATTGGTTCCGGTTCCGACCAGGCCGATTGCGCAGCAAAACAGTGCGAGGTAGACAACAAGATTCCAGAGGATCACTCCCCAATAGGGAGGGGAGAGCAGATTGACAATGTGCTCAGGGCTTGCAATGCGATCCGTCAAGGCGCCTAGCACAAAGGCCAGAAGAACAAAGAGAGGTGAGAAGAATTTGGGCAGGCGAGCCTTGGTGCTGATGGTCGTATTAACGCCGCGCTCAGAAGCCGTACGCAACACGACCTTGGCGCGCTCAGTCAAAAGCTTCACAGCATCGGCGGATTCTCCGACCGTATGGGCGGCACGAAGGCTTGAGGCTTCGGCGTCAGCCGATGTCCACTTGATATGCGCGTCATTGGATTCCTCAATCGCCTTGGCAAGCAGAATCAGTTTAGCCTGTTGGAGTGTTAATCGAACTGATGTTCGTTTGCTTTTTGCCATAGCAATGAGAAATCCTCTGATATTGGTTCAAACTCCTATTTTAGGTGAGAGTGCTTAGTTGCGCTCTAGATTCGAGCCATTTGCACGGCGTCAACCAGTTCTTTTGTCGCTGCACCAGGATCTTTTTGTCCGCATATAGCTGAAACAACAGCAACCCCATCGGCTCCGGCACGAATCAAATCGCCAACAATGGGTACTTTAACGCTGCCGATGGCAACAACGGGACAGGGTTTGCGTGAGGCTAGTATTGCGAAACCATCAATGCCAAGCGCATCGCTTGCATCCGGTTTTGTGCTGGTTGAGAAAATCGGTCCGATTCCAAGATGATCAACCAAACGAACATCTACTGCAGAGAGTTCCTGTTCGTTGGATACAGAGAGTCCTAGTACCTTTTCGTTGCCGATGATGGTGCGAGCATCGCTGGGAGACAAGTCGTCCTGCCCGACATGCAAACCTTCGGCATCAACGGCAAGGCACACATCAGCATGATCGTTGATGATCAGAGGAACATGAAAGTCGGCGAGAACAGACTTCAGTGCACGGCCGCACTCAACTAGTGCCCTTTTTTTCCAATGTGGAGCCCGCAATTGAACGCAGGTGGCACCGTTTTGTACTGCCGCGCGCGTGGTGTCGATCATGCCTTGAGCACCACCGCACAAATCGGGATCCAGTACCAGATATACGGAAAGATCGATGGGCTGTCGCATCAATAAAAGTCCTTGGCTTGAAGAAGGTTCAGAGCGTCAATGTATGCCACAGCAAAACTACCCGGGCCGCGGGCTACGCCGGCAGCTTGTTGGGCGGCACGTTTGGCTAGCGCACAAGCAGAAATGACAGCTTCAAGAGGATGTTCGGTTTGAGCAACGAAGGCGGCCACCATGGCTGACAGGGAGCAGCCGGTTCCGACCACAAGCGTTGCCTTAACGGATCCGCCGGTACACGAAAGCATTTCCTTGCCGTCAGTGGCGTAGTCAGTTTTTCCAGTGACGCAGACGATGGTGTTGTACTCACGAGCAAGTTTGACAGACGCTTCAAGAGCGGCATCACTTGAGTCGGTACTATCTACCCCCTTGCCGCCTTTACCAATTCCTGCAAGAGCCAGAATCTCTGAGGCGTTACCGCGGATCACCGTAGGATGAAGCGCCAAAAGGCCTTGGATCATTTTGTCACGCCAGGGAATAACACCGGCTGCAACCGGATCCAGCACCCAGGGAACATTGTGTCGAACGGCACTTTTAGCTGCCAGATGCATGGCTTCCAACGAATCTGGACGGGGAGTGCCGACATTGATCAGCACGGAAGAAGAAATCGCGGCAAAGTGTGCGGCTTCTTCACAGGCGATGACCATAGCGGGCGATGCGCCCATCGCAAGCAACACATTGGCTGTGATCTCCTGCACAACATCATTGGTTATGCAGTGCACGAGCGGCGCTACCTGTTTCACATGGAAGAGGTGTGTCGCAATGGTTTCCGGTTCTACGGCACGAACAGGAGGCAAAGTGAATTCAGACATACAGCAGAAGAAAGGATACGAAGTTGAAAAATCAAAGGGAACTGATGGCGCGCGTCAGCATATAGCCGGCAAGAACCAGGAGCATGCAGGCAAAGATGCGCTTTAAGGGCTTCGTGTCGATGCTATGGGCGACCTTGGCACCAAACGGCGCGGTAAAAATGCTTGCCGCAGCAACAGACAACAAGGCAGGCAAATGAATATAGCCCAACATCATGGGAAACTGTGGGAGGCCCGGTTCACCCCAGCCTGTAATGATGTAGCCGAGCGTTCCGGCAGCGGCAATCGGAAATCCCAAGGCTGCAGAAGTTCCTACGGCGTTATGCATTTTGACATTGCACCACACCATGAACGGGACGGAAATGAAGCCGCCCCCGGCGCCGACCAATGCCGAGACAACTCCGATGCCGGTACCGGCGCCAAACATTCCTGGCATTCCCGGAAGAGTTCTTTTGGGTTCCGGTTTGGAGTTGATGAACATCTTGATAGCGGAAAAGCCGACAAAACAGACGAAGACGAGAGAAATCCAGAAGGTTGGGAGAAGGCTGGAGATTTTGGCTCCGAGTAGTGCGCCCACCAAGATACCGGGTGCCACTGCTGCAACAACGTTCCAGAGCACTGCACCGCGCTTGTGATGCGCTCGCACCGAAGAAAGCGACGTGAACATGATGGTAGCCAAAGATGTCGCAATGGCTGTATGAACTATAGCTGTATCAGGCACGTCGGCATAGACCAAAAGCATGGTCATGAAAGGCGTGAGCACCATGCCCCCGCCAATGCCGAGGAGTCCGGCCAAAAAACCGGTACAGGCGCCCAAACAAAGCAAAGCCGCAACAATTTCCCAAGACATGAATACGCTTCCCGCAGAATTGTCGAATTGCGGCGTACATGATACCTGCGCCAAAGAGGGCAGAGCGAAGTTGGGGCAGGAATTGACAAAGGCGGGAAAAGGAAGACCCTGTGGTTTCCGGCTACGTTACCTGAACCGAAAGGTCAGGGTGGCCGCGGCTGGAGCGGAAAACGGAGCGAACAACGCGTGCCCGCTGCACTATCGGCTCTCGAGTTAAACGGCCTTGCACGAATGCATAGGTTAGGAACATTGGAGCCGCTGGTGAAACTTCACAGGGTAGGATAATTATAAGAAAGGCCGCTCATTTTCAGCGGCCTTTCGGGGAACATTTACACAAAAGCTGGAAAAATTCAGCTTTCGAGTGCTGGATCCAGAGCTTCATCGCACTTCATGCGAAGAGCGGCAACACGCGAAACAGTTGCCTCATCGACAGGGACCTGACCGAGACGGCCGGTAATGGAGTCAAAGGCGATCTGCAACGACGCCATCACGGCAACGCGTTCAGGGGTTAGCGAACGATTGGCCGAGCGTACTTGAGATGCACGCGTATTGAGGATTTCGGCGGCGCTGCGTAAATTCTCAACGTCCTCCTCGGAAACCTCGAATGGATACTCGCGATCCAAGATGGTGAGTTTGATGCGTGGCATGCTTTATGACTCCGATTTTCTACCTGACAATGTTCCGATTAAGCAGAAGGCTGTTCCGTCTGCTGGTCGGCCGTCAGAGAGACGATCAGCGAATCGATGCGGCTGCGCACGGCGGCAGCTTCTTCCTCAAGCAGTTCGACGGCGGCGGTCTTGTCTGCAAGCTGTGCCTTGAGGGCTGCATTTTCAGCCTTCATTTCGTTGTAGGCCTGCACAAGGCGGGCGACGGAGGATTCAAGTTTGTCAAGCTGGTCGTTCATTTGTTACCTCGTTAGAGCATGCGCGGTATCTGTTGCGCACCTAGGAAAAGTTTGCCTGCGAATTTTGCCACTCAACGCGTTTGTCTGCGCGGCTTTTTACGCGGAAAAACAAATTCAGTTGAATCCGAGTACGTCGGACATAGAAAAAAGTCCGTTGGGTTTGTCTTTCAGGAAGCGCGCAGCTGTTAAGGCACCTTGTGCGTAGCCTGCACGCGAACCCGATTTATGGCTGATCTCAATGCGTTCACCGGGGCCGGCAAAAATCACGGTATGGTCACCGACAACGTCTCCACCGCGCAGAGCGGCAAAACCAATGGCACCATCGGGACGTTCACCAGTATGTCCCTCTCGACTGAGAACAGCAACGGAATCGAAATCAACGCCGCGTCCTTGTGCCACACGTCTCCCCATTTCAAGAGCCGTGCCGGAAGGCGCATCCACCTTGTGTTTGTGGTGCATTTCAACGATTTCGCAGTCGTATTGCGAGAGCATGGCGCCTGCAATTTCCAGGAGCTTTAAAACGGAATTGACTCCGACACTCATGTTGGGCGCGAATACGACAGGAACAGACTTGGCTGCTTCCGCAATTTTCTCTTTGCCTTGCGCGTCAAAGCCGGTCGTGCCGATCACGACGCCGATATTGTGAGCAACGCAGAAGGGCAGATAGGTAAGCGTGGCCTGAGGACGTGTAAAGTCGATCAAAACATCGGCTTTAGCAAGGTCCTGAACGTCATCTGAAATCAGAATCCCGGTCGTTTTACCAATTGCCGCACCGGCATCCGTGCCGATTTCGGGAACTCCGGGAGCTGTGACGGCAGCTACGAGTTTAAGGTCATCGCTACAGAGAACGGCCTCAATAATGAGCTTGCCCATGCGGCCGGTTGCGCCGGAAACAGCGATTTTCACGGTTTGACTCCTTACTGATCTTCAGGACGCACGAGAGGCGTCGGAGCGAAGTCCGTTTCGCGGCCGAGGATCATCTCGTCAGCCTGCTTTTCGGTCGGAACGGGACCCGCTTCAATCTTGGTGAGGATGTCCTGTTCATCGAAGTAAAGCGTGACACGACGCATCTGAATGTCACCGTAGCGCGGATTCAGATAGTAGGTGTAGTCCCAGCGATTGCGGTGGAACTGACTTTCAATGAGCGGTTCTCCCATCAGGAAGAGGACTTGCTGACGAGCCATGCCGACTTGAAGCTGGTCAATCATTTCTTTGGTGACCAGGTTGCCTTGGTGGACATCGGTACGATAGACATAGCTATTGAAGTTGCAGCCGGACAGCGCGATCAAACCGACGGCAAGAGGAGCGGTGATAAGAAGTGTGCGCAAGGACATGAGAAAAACAGTCGAGAAAACGCCTCGAAATTCGTAAATTGAAAACTTCCCGTTATGATAGCGAGTATCGGATTGAAATGAGCCTCTTGAGGATAGCCAATGAGCGTAAATAATGAACATGAGATGCTTGAGCCCGAACAGGAACTCAAAAATGTGGGGCTTAAAGCAACCGCGCCGCGCATGCGCATTCTGGAGCTTTTCCAAAAAGCTCAGGAAGCTGGAGCCGTGCGACACTTGACTGCAGAAGACATCTACAAGCAGTTAGTTGCTGAAAACATCGAGGTGGGGCTCGCTACCGTCTATCGCGTTTTAACCCAGTTTGAAGCGGCGGGTCTCATCGTTCGCCACTATTTCGGCAATGACCGCGCTAGCTATGAGATGGATGACGGGGCGCATCACGATCACATTGTCTGCACGCGCTGCGGTCGCGTAGAAGAGTTTGTTGATAAAGAAATCGAAAAACGCCAGAAACAGATCGCCGTACGTCTTGGTTTTGAACTTGAGGGGCACTCGCTGTCCCTCTACGGCGTTTGTGAGGACTGCCGTAAGAAAGAGAAGGCGCGTCGTAAATAGGACGCTCTTTAGCGAATCTAAAAATAAATAACCGGACTGGAGCTTGGTGACTCGAGTCCGGTTCTTTTTATGGCCGCAGGGGTGAGCGAGTTACTCTTCCACCAACACAGGGCTCACGCCGACGCTGTGGAAGCCTGCATCAACGTAGGCCACATTGCCCGTGATGCCGCTTGCCAAATCCGAGAGCAGGAAGGCGGCAGTATTGCCGACTTCATCAATTGTGACCGTACGGCGCAACGGAGCGGAATGTTCCATGTAGGTCAGAATCTTCGAGAAGTTCTGGATGCCGGAAGCTGCCAGCGTCTTGATCGGACCGGAGCTGATGGCGTTGGCGCGAATACCCTTGGGGCCGAGGCTGCCGGCCAGATAACGGGTGGAGGCTTCCAGAGCGGCCTTGCAGACGCCCATGGTGTTGTAGTTGGGAACGGTGCGTTCACTGCCGATGTACGTGAGAGCCAAGATGGAGGCAGCACGACCTTCCATCAGCGGCAAAGCAGCCTTGGCAAGCACTGGGTAGGACAGCGCGGAAATTTCCATGGCTGTGCGGAAGGATTCGCGGCCGACGCCGTCGAGGTAGTCGCCTGCAATGCATTCACGCGGAGCGAACCCGATGGAATGCACAAAGCCGTCCAGACCGCCCCAACGTTCCTTCAGTTCACCCATCACATTGGCGATCTGATCATCTTTGGTGACATCCATTTCAAGGCAGATGTCGCTGCTGAATTCTTTGGCAAATTCAACGATACGGTCGTGGAAGCGTTCGCCGACGTAGGTAAAGGCGAGCTCGGCTCCTTCGCGGTGGCAGGCGCGGGCAATGCCGTAGGCGATCGAACGGTTCGACAACACACCCGTGATCAAAAGTTTCTTGCCTTGCAGAAATCCCATGATTTATTCCTCGGTAAGGATTTTTGTTTTTAGCGAATCTTCAACCGTTGTCCGATTGAGATTCGAGTTGTTCTCAAATTGTTGATGATACGGATTTTAGAGACACTGGTACCGTACTTTTTTGCAATTGAAAAAAGTGTCTCTCCGCGTCTGACAACGTGTACGTTCTTCCCGGGCGGCGGCTGCGTAGTTGCACGCGGCGGAATCACGAGCACAAGACGCTGACCAATACGCAGACGAGAACTTCTTAGATTGTTGGTACGGCGAATTGAACGTTGTGTGATACCGTATTTTTTAGCGATGCTGTAGATGGAGTCACCTCTGCGCACGCGGTAAACCACGCGGCGGACTTCCGGAGCCGAAAGCTTAAGCCCCGCGTTGAGTTCTTCCTGTGCGATTGCCGGCGCAAGTTGTCCGTTGGCGTCAACCAGCAGGGCGGAGCCTGCGAGCACCTTGCGTCCCTTCGGGATACGGTTGACGCGTCGAAGCTCTTTTTCGGTCATGCCCGATTTCATAGCAACGTCAGCAAGCGTCTCGCCTTCTTTAAGGTGATAGAGCACCCAGCTTGATAGTGGCTTTCCGGTGTTGACCCAACTCGCGAGGTTGTCCATGAAGACTTCCAGATTTTCCATAGGAAGCAACATGACGGAGTTGTGGCTGGCAACGATCACGGGCAGATTGAAGCCGGGATTGAGCATCCGAAACTCGTTGGGATCCATTTCGGCAAGCTCTGCGGCTGTCTTCATGTCAATGTCACGGCTCTTCGTGACGCGGACAAAATAAGGAGCGTTTTCAATTTCAGGCAGATTGATGCCGTACTTTTCCGGATCGGCAACGATTTGACGGATTGCTTCCAGTCTTGGCACGTAATAGGCCGTTTCACGGGGCATCCGCAAATGAGCGTAATCTGCTCGGCGTCCGAGCGCTTTGGCTCTGCGAATGGCACGAGAAACACTGCCTTCGCCCCAGTTGTAGGCGGCAAGCGCCAGGTGCCAGTCTCCAAACTGTTGATAAAGCTTTTCGAGGTAGTCCAGTGCTGCGCGCGTACTCTGCAACACGTCTCTGCGCTCGTCCTTCCAGAAATTTTGCTGAAGCGAATAGATGTTGCCGGTCTGAGGCATGAATTGCCAAAGACCGGAAGCCTTGGCGTGAGAGAGTGCCTCGGGTTGGAAAGCACTTTCTACGAACGGCAAGAGCGCAAGCTCGGTGGGCAATCCTCTTTGCTCAATCTCGTCGACGATGTGATAGAGATATTTGCCAGCACGCTCAAAAACACGCTCGATGTGACGCGGATTACGACTGTAGCTTCTTAACGATGTTTTGACACGGCTGTTCTTAAGTTCTGGCATAGCGTATCCGCGGCGAATACGATCCCAGATGTCAACGGGAGGAGATACTTCGGCTTCCGTGGCGGGTAAATCATCGGCTTGCCGCGCTTCCGTAGCCGCAGGTGTTTCTGCGCACGCCACGGAGCCGGCAAAGCAAATGCCGGTTACGAAGCAAATCAAAAAATTGCGCAAAGACACCATGAATGCGAGAGAAAAAAGAAAGGTGAGACGGGAAGCGACTCGAAAAGGCGAAATTGTAGCTTGAAAAGCGTACATTTCTGTTTGTGTGCTATGCACGGCACGGGCATAATTCTACGTTCTATTTTCCATTTTCAATCAAAGATCAGGACAAATGGCTCAATACGTCATGACCATGAATCGCGTGGCCAAGGTGGTTCCGCCCAAGCGATTCATCCTCAAAGATATTTCTTTGTCGTTTTTCCCGGGGGCCAAGATCGGCGTTCTGGGGCTCAATGGTGCCGGTAAATCGACGCTGTTGAAGATTATGGCCGGTGTTGATAAAGACATCGATGGCGAAATTACGTGGCAGAACGATCTCAAGATTGGTTATTTGCCGCAGGAACCGCAGCTCGATCCTGAAGCAACGGTTCGTCAGGCCGTAGAAGAAGGCATGGGCGAGGTGATGCAGGCTCAGGCCAAGCTTGATGCCGTGTACGCGGCGTATGCCGAACCGGATGCTGACTTTGACGCATTGGCTGCAGAACAGGCCCGTTTGGAAGCCATTATTGCCGCTGCTGGTACGGATGCTTCGACGCAGATGGAAATTGCGGCGGATGCTCTTCGCCTGCCGCCATGGGAAGCCAAGATCGGACATTTGTCAGGTGGTGAAAAACGCCGTGTGGCATTGTGCCGTTTGTTGCTTTCGCGTCCGGACATGCTTTTGCTGGACGAGCCGACCAACCATTTGGATGCTGAAAGCGTCGAATGGTTGGAGCAGTTCCTGCATCGTTTCCTGGGAACGGTTGTTGCTGTTACCCACGATCGTTATTTCCTTGACAACGCAGCCGAATGGATCCTTGAACTTGACCGCGGTGAAGGCATTCCCTGGAAGGGTAACTATTCTTCTTGGCTTGACCAGAAGGAAAAACGTCTGGAGCAGGAAAAGCGTCAGCAGGAATCTCGCGCCAAGGCCATTAAGCATGAATTGGAATGGGTGCGTCAGAATCCCAAGGGACGTCAGGCTAAGGCTAAGGCTCGCTTGAATCGTTTCGAAGAATTGTCTAGCTACGAGTACCAGAGCCGTAACGAAACCAATGAAATCTTTATTCCGGTGGCAGATCGCCTCGGCAATAAGGTTATTGAATTCCACAATGTCAGCAAGGGCTTTGGTGATCGTCTGTTGATCGACGACTTGTCCTTTACGATTCCGCCCGGTGCCATCGTTGGTGTCATAGGCCCCAACGGTGCAGGTAAGTCAACGCTCTTTAAGATGATTACAGGGAAGGAACAGCCGGACTCCGGTTCGATTGTTCTTGGTGACACGGTCAAGATTGCGGCCGTGGATCAGACTCGTGAGGGATTGCCCAACGATAAGACTGTGTTTGAGGCGATTTCGGGCGGGCTCGACATTCTGCAGGTCGGCAAGTTCGAAATGAGTTCTCGCGCTTATCTCGGTCACTTTAACTTCAAGGGCGGCGATCAGCAGAAGACTGTGGGCGTTCTTTCTGGTGGCGAACGCGGTCGTCTGCATCTGGCCGCAACTCTTCTGAAGGGTGGTAACGTTCTGTTGCTCGACGAACCCTCGAACGATTTGGACGTTGAGACTTTGCGTGCCCTGGAAGAAGCGCTGTTGGAATTTGCAGGCTGTGCGCTGGTGACCTCGCACGACCGTTGGTTCCTCGACAGAATTGCCACGCATATTTTGGCGTTTGAAGGCGACAGTAAGGTTGTGTTCTTTGACGGTAACTACAATGAATACGAAGCCGACAAGAGAAAGCGCCTAGGTGAAGAAGCGGCTCGTCCACACCGTATCCGCTTCAAGCCTCTCAAGCACTAAGTCATGTTCTGTCCTCCGGCGCATTTCTATACGGGAATGCGCCGGACTGTTCTCGTGCACAAGCCATGTCTGCCAATTTCGTTCATCTGCGTTTCCACTCCGAATATTCCATCCAAGACGGTATCGTGCGTCTCGACCCCATCCTTGAAGAAGTGATGGAGCAGGGAGGCGTTGCTTTAGGTATTACCGACTCGATGAATCTGTTCGGGGCCTTGCGGTTTTATTCGCATGCGATTGCTGACGGCATCAAGCCCATCGTTGGGTGTGATCTGTGGATCACGAATGCGGTGCACGGCAAGCGGGACAATCCGTATCGACTGACGGTCTATTGCCAAAATCACGAAGGTTATTTGTCGCTCTGTGAGCTTCTTTCCCGAGGCTGGATGGAAAACCAGTACTTGGGACGCGGGGAAGTCAGACTGGAGTGGTTGACTCCTGACAATTGCAAGGGACTCATCTGTCTGTCTGGTGGCCCGCAAGGGGTGATTGAGCAGCATTTGCTCGAGGATAATAAGGGTGGGGCTCAGGCGGCTCTTGAACAGTTGCGGGTAGCCTTTCCTGGGCGTTTTTATCTGGAAGTGCAACGAGCCGGCCGAAGAAACGATGAAGCGGTAGTGGCGCATATTGCCGAGTTGGCTGTTGAGACGAGATTGCCCATGGTGGCAACACACCCGGTGCAGTTCCTGCATCGCGAAGATTTCAATGCTCATGAAGTGCGCTGCTGCATTGCCGGTGGATACGTGTTGGCGGATCCTCATCGTCCGAAGCTTTATACGGAAGAGCAGTATCTGAAGACCGAAGAGGAGATGAGGGCGCTCTTTGCGGACATTCCTCAGGCTATTGACAACACGGTAGTGATTGCTCAACGCTGCAATCTGGACGGAGTTTTGCAAAAGCCTCAGCTGCCGCTGTTTCCGACTCCGGAAGGTGTGTCACTTGACGAATATATGGTGCAGCTTTCGCATGAGGGCCTGGAGCGCCGTCTTGAGTTTTTGTATCCGGATAAGGCGGAGCGAGATGCTCGCCGCCCGGAATATATCGAACGCTTGGACTACGAGCTCAAGACAATCTCGTCCATGAAGTTTCCCGGTTACTTCCTTATCGTGCAGGACTTTATCAACTGGTCCAAACGAAACGGTGTGGCCGTGGGGCCCGGCCGCGGGTCCGGTGCAGGCTCTCTTGTAGCCTATGCGTTGGGCATTACGGACTTGGATCCGTTGCACTACGGATTGCTGTTCGAACGCTTCCTGAATCCGGAACGCGTTTCGATGCCTGACTTTGACGTTGACTTTTGTCAGCACAACCGTGATCGCACCATTGAGTACGTGAAGCGTACCTATGGTGTGGATGCAGTGAGCCAGATCGTCACGTTTGGTGCCATGGGTGCAAAGGCCGTGGTTCGAGACGTCGGCCGTGTGCTCAATATGAACTACAAAAAGGTTGACGAACTGGCCAAATTGATCCCCCAAAAGCCGGGCCTTGATGTGACGCTCGCAAAAGCAGCCGAGATGGAACCTGCGTTTAAGGAAATGGCTGAGAGGGAGGATTATGTCGAGTTGATGAGCTACGCTCAAAAACTCGAGGGCTTGACTCGAAACTTGGGTATGCACGCGGGCGGCGTTCTGATTGCGCCGAGCAAACTGACGGATTTCTGCCCGCTCTATAACGCAGACGGCAAGCCTGAAAATACGGTCAGTCAGTTCGATAAAAAAGACATCGAAAATGTAGGCCTAGTGAAGTTCGACTTCCTGGGACTGACGACACTTACGATTCTGACGAAGGCTGCAGAGTATATTGATCGGCTCAATCCTGGCACTAAGTTTGATTTGTCGCGAATCCCGACCGACGACAAGAAAACGCTGGAGCTCTTCCAACAGGGAAATACAGGGGCCGTGTTCCAGTTTGAATCGGACGGCATGCGTGAACAATTGCGGCAAGCAAAGCCTGACTGCCTGGAAGATCTTGTCGCCCTGAACGCACTTTATCGTCCCGGTCCGATGGATCAGATTCCTCACTTCATTGACCGTAAATTCGGGCGAGAAAAAGTGGAGTATCTCGATCCCCGTATGGAACCCATTCTTCGAGAAACCTACGGCATCATGGTCTATCAGGAACAGGTGATGCTGGTAGCTCGAGCAATCGGCGGCTATTCGCTGGGCGGCGCCGACCTTTTGCGTCGTGCTATGGGTAAGAAAAATGTCGAAGAAATGAAGCGGCAGCGTGCCGTCTTCATTCAAGGTGCGGCCGAACGGGGCGTCACCGCAGAGACGGCAACCGAAATCTTTGACTTGATGGAGAAATTTGCGGGTTACGGCTTCAACAAGTCGCATGCAGCCGCATACTCGTACGTTGCTTGGCAGACAGCATACCTAAAGGTGCACCACACGGCCTGCTTTATTGCGGGCAACATGTGTTTGGTGATGAACCAAGGGGAAAAGATGCGCGAGCTGGTGGAAGATGCTCGCGAAATGGGTGTGACGGTTTTGCAACCAGACATCAACATCAGCGAGTGGTTCTTTACCGTACCTGACGAAAAGACGGTTCGTTTTGGTCTTGGAGCCATTAAGGGGGTCGGACAGAATATTGTCGAAGATTTGCTTTACGAACGACTGTTGAACGGTCCGTTTCTGGATATTTTCGATGTAGCGGCTCGAGTGCATTCCATGAACCGAAAGGTCCTGGAGCAGCTCATCAAGGCGGGAGCTTTCGACTCGTTGGATAAGGATCGAGGGAAGCTCTTCGGTAACGTTGAGAACGCCATTCAGGCTGGACAGGCTGTGGCAGCGTCAATTGGACAGGCGAGTCTATTTGCTGATGAAAATGGAGAAGACGAACGAATCGTCAATTGGAAAAAGGCGGAGCGCTGGGATGACCGGACGCTCTATACGCTTGAACGAGACGCTTTCGGCTTCTGCCTCACGGGCGATATGTTCGATTCCTACCGTGTTGAGGCTCGCAACTTTTCTATTCCTTTTAAAGATGTCAGAGATAGCCGCGAACAACAGATTATCGCCGGTATTGTTCAGAGTGTGCGGACCATTGCGGGCAAGCGAGGCACCTTTGCCGTTGTGGCTCTAAGCGATGGGCAAACGACGATGGATGTCCTCGTGTTCGCAAAAGCATACGAAAATTACAAGAACATGCTCAAACCGGATGAGATGCTCATTTTCACTGGCAAGGGGCGTAAAGATGAGCGTAGCGGAGGCATGTCTTTTGTCTGTGACACGGTGATCACAATTGAAGAGATGCGAGTGCAAAAGGGCGCTACGCTCATGATTGAGATTGCCGAAGGTCAGGACCTAGGTGCTATTCGTGATGTATTGCGGACAGGGCAAAATGACAACAATGGTGGTGTACCCTGTGAAATTTCTATATGTAGTAAAGGTATGAAGGCAGAGTTAGGCTTACGCAAGCGATATGTGCCAACAGATAAACTACTTAACTTGATTAGAAATAGCGATTTAGTGAAATCAGCCAAATTTTTATATTGATTTTGATGATGAAGAAAAGTATTTCACAAAGCTAAATAGAGGTTTATATGAAAAGAATTCTTGTAACTGGAGCTGCAGGTTTCATAGGGGCTGCACTTTGTCTTGAGTTAACAAAAAGAGGCTATCGAGTTCTTGGTCTTGATAATTTAAATGATTATTACAATGTCCAGCTGAAGATTGATAGATTGCATAGGCTTGATAACAATGATTTATTTCATTTCGAGAGAGTGGATATCTCAGAAAAAGTGGCACTGAAATCGTCTTTTGATTTATTTCATCCCGAGATAGTAGTTAATTTAGCAGCCCAGGCAGGAGTTAGATATTCAATCTTGAATCCGGATAGTTACACAAAAAGTAATCTGGTGGGGTTTGCAAATATTCTTGAATGTTGCCGAGAGGCAAAGATAGAGCATTTAATTTTTGCAAGTTCATCTTCCGTTTATGGTAAAAATAAAAAGATTCCATTTGCAGAGGAAGATAATGTTGATAGACCTGTAAGTTATTATGCGGCAACTAAGAAAGCTAATGAGTTGATGGCTTCGGCGTATAGTGAGCTCTATAAAATCCGTACAACAGGCTTGAGATTTTTTACTGTATATGGTCCATGGGGACGTCCTGATATGGCTCCATGGTTGTTTACAAAGGCAATATTAGAAAATAAAACAATAAAAGTGTTCAACTATGGGAAAATGAGGAGAGATTTTACATACATAGATGATATTGTTTCTGGAGTGATGGGGGTTATTGAGTCGAAGAAGCTTGGTGCAGATTTATTTAATATATATAACATTGGAAACAATGAACCGGAAGAGTTGGGATATTTTATTGAAATCATCGAGAAAGAATGTGGAAGAGGCGCGAATAAAGAATTTCTTCCTATGCAAATGGGGGATGTTCCTGTTACATACGCAGACATTTCGAAGTTGAGTGAAATTACAGGGTTTAGACCTCAGGTTTCGTTAGAGGTAGGCCTACAAAAATTTGTCGCTTGGTTTAAGAAATATCACAAGATAGACTAGGTGGAGTGAGATGTCCGACAGTGCTAAGGTTGCGATTATTCGGCAAAAATACAATCCTGCGGGGGGTGCTGAACGTTTTGTACAAAATGCCCTTATGCAGTTAAAAAACAGGTCTGGACTTCAGGTTGAGATTTTGGCAAGGAGTTGGAAAGAAATCCAGGGAGTCAAATTTAATAGGATTAATCCAACTTATATTGGAAGTTTGTGGAGAGACTTTGGTTTTTCGAAGGCGGTGCAATCTTATCTTAAAGATAATCAGTATGATATTGTTCAGAGCCACGAAAGAATTCCTGGTTGCCAGATCTATCGTGCCGGGGACGGGCTTCATGTGAGATGGCTTAATCTTCGTAGTCGAGCAGGATTCCCGGCTTCTCATCTTAATTTGCACCATTCCTATCTGCTGAAAACAGAAGAGGAAATGTTCAATTCTGAAGAATTGCAATATGTTATTTGTAATTCAAAGATGGTGATGGACGAAATAGCACAGTGGTTTCCTTCAGCAAAGGATAAATGTTTGTTGATATACAACGGTGTTGATCTAAATAGGTTCTCTTACCCAAATAATAACGAAGTTAGAAAGCAAGTTAGAAAGCGCTTAGGTCTTAAATATAATCAGCCCGTTTTGATTTTTGTCGGTTCGGGGTTCCAACGGAAAGGTCTTAAGCTGGCGGTTGATGCGATACAAGCGGTTTCAGACGAGACTGCGCTTATTGTTGTTGGTGGTGACAAGAGGCAGGAACGGTATAAGGCTTATGCTAAGTCGCTTTTGGGGGCAAACCGAGCAATTTTCGTAGGTGAAACTCTACCGGATGAGTACCTAGCGAGTGCTGACGCATTTATTTTGCCTACGCTATATGATCCGTTTCCTAATAGTGCCATGGAGGCTTTTGCTTCGGGATTACCTGTTTTTACTTCAAAACAATGTGGCGCTGCCGAAATTATTCAGGAAGGTAAGAATGGATACGTATTTGATTATTTTGATACTCTTTCGCAAAGCGAATGCATTCGACATTGGTTAGATTGTCGATCATCTTGGGAGTCATTACGTTTGGACGCGCGCAACACCGTCTCCTCAATGACGATTAAGGAGAGTACTAATAGAATGATTGCGTTGTACGAAGAACTGATAGTGTGACAGTAAAGATACCAGGATGATTTCGTAATTAGTTATCGCTAAAGATGTCTCTAGTAAAAACTTTTTCTAATACGTCCGACAGTTCGTTTGACTTGCGATTAGTTATGATAATGTCGCACCGAGATTTAAATGCGGCCAAATCTTCAATTACAGGAGAGCCGAAGAAGGTCTGATCTTTTAGAGTCGGTTCGTATACTACAACGGGGATGCCCTTAGCCTTGATTCGTTTCATGATACCCTGAATCGAAGAGGCACGGAAATTGTCGGAGCCAGACTTCATAATTAATCGATAAACTCCGACACATTTCGGTTTTCTTTCAATAATTTTTTCGGATAAGAAGTCCTTTCGAGTGCGATTTGAATTAACTATAGCTTCGATGAGGGTTTGCGGAATATTTGAATAATTTGCTAATAATTGTTTTGTGTCTTTAGGGAGACAATAACCGCCATATCCAAATGATGGATTCCTATAATGTGCTCCAATTCTGGGATCAAGGCAAACCCCTTCGATGATCATTTTCGGATCAAGATGTTTCTCTATGGCATAACTGTCCAATTCATTAAAAAATGCAACTCGCATTGCCAAATAGGTGTTAGAAAACAGCTTAACAGCCTCTGCTTCAGTTGATGGCATAAAGACAACAGGAACGTCTTTCTTGACTGCTCCATCAACTAGAAGTTGAGCAAATTTTTTCGCGGCAGAAGATTCACTACCCACAATAACTCTGGATGGATAGAGGTTATCATGAAGAGCTTTTCCCTCTCGGAGAAATTCAGGAGAAAAAATAATTTCTCGCTGATTGGACTCACTCAATTTTTTTGTATATCCAACTGGAACTGTTGACTTAATGATAACGGGAACTTGACACTCCAATTCATCCAATGTCTTCAGAACATTTTCAATAGAAGACGTATCGAAGAAGTTTGTTTGTGGATCGTAATCGGTAGGGGTTGAAATAATTACAAAATCTGCACGATCGCAGGCTATTTTTGGATTAGTCGTTGCTAAAAGATTCAGATTTTTAAATTTAAAAAAATTTTCTATTTCTGCATCTTTGATAGGACTGATTCGTGAATTAATTTTGGTTACTTTTTCTTCTACAATGTCAACCGCAACAACTTCGTTGCCTTGAGAGAGGAGAGTGGCAAGTGAAAGCCCTACATATCCAGTTCCGAAAATAGCAATCTTCATGATTAAATCAGTATTTAATTGGGGTTATATGTGTATAAATTGCAATAAATTGATCTAGACCGTATGTCATTGATATTGCGGCCTAAATCCTATAGCAGAATTATTTATCTTATTTGTTTGAACTTAGTAGCGACAGTAGTTTTACAATGACCTCTTCTGTCGTAGGCCACCGCCCATTTTCACCCAGAACAACAGCATCAGGGTTCCAGGGGCCGGTACGTTTGGTTTCCGTAACGCCGACCAGCGTTATTTGCCGTGCTCCGACCGCGGCGGCAATGTGACTGACTCCGGAATCATTGGCGATTACCACTTGGGCTCGCTTTGCAATTGCCGCGAAGTTCCCCAGAGTTGTGGGAGGCAAAATTGTTGCGTCTGGACAGGCAGCTTTGGCCAAAGCCTCTTCCCGTAGTGACGGGAAAACGATTGGTTCAATGCCTTTGTCTCGTAACGGGGTGACAAGTTCGTTGAAATGTTCCCAGTGTTTTACTCTGCCTTGATGCTTGCCGCGGGCAATAGGGGCAAGGAGAGCGAACTTAGCAGGAATCTTATATTGCTCAATGAGATTTTTTGCCGCAGCTTCATGCCTCTTCATCAAGACAAGACTAAGACGTTCAGGCACCATGTCGAACGCCGGAGTACCACCCCAGCATTTAATGGCTTCGTGGGCGACGTAGAAAAAACGCTCGACTTCATGCATGGTTCCTGGTTCTGGAATGCCATTGTCCAGAATGAAGGAACGCATATCAGTTTTTAGGCCAGTTGTCTTGAGTCGTCCCAGCTTAAAAAGGAGTGCAGAGCCGAACGAATTTGGGAAAAGCAATCCCTGCTTAGCATTGGCATTTTGAGCAAGATAACGAATGCGAGAGAGGTCTTCCGTGACTTTTCCTTCAATTGGATCGAAACGCCATCCCATGCCAGCTATCAGATCCTCTGCCCAGCGTTTTCCAACCAGGGCTGGTGTAAATCCACTTGCAGCAAGGAGTCGTAGAGCTGGAAGGCACATGCAACAATCGCCAACATGATTAGGCAGACGGCAGAGAACGGTAGGCATAGAGAAGACCTAATAATGATAAAAAATAATCAACAGGCACGATTAAGCAAAGGACTTATCTATTTCAATAGCTTGCCTCTGCTCCAACCTCGTATGGCCACATTGTAAAATCTCACGATCAAAATCTGAATAATCGAAGGATTCCTTTTAATGAGTCTAAGCATCGAGAACAACACTAAGAGTTGGGGGGATGGCAAGCAACAGGACGCTGTGCGACGCCTTTTTTCTCATGTCCTGAGCTACAAAAGGTGGCTTACTTTTGCGATGTGTGCCATGGTTATAACCGCAGGATCCTCATCGTTGATTGCTCTCTTGGTTGGGCAGCTAACGGACAAGGGGTTTTACGAAAAAGATCCAACCGCGGTCTGGTGGGCTCCGGGTTCCTTGCTGATCATTTCATTTGCTTATGGGCTCTCGTCTTTCACCAGTTCGTACTTTTTGCAGAAAATCTCTCAAGATATTCTGTACAGATTTCGCACTCAACTTTTTTCACGCGTACTTCGTTGGCCCGCCGGCACATATCAGAAAAGAAACTCCGGAACGGTGGTGTCGGTATTCATTAATCAGGCAGGTACTGCGCTTGGTACCGCGGCGGAACTTATAGCAACAATTTTCAGGGACTCACTTCAAATTGTTGCTTTGCTTTGTGTGCTTTTTTACTACAACTGGCAGCTGTCTCTAGTGTCTTTTGTCGTGGCTCCATTTTTAGCTCTGATCATTCGTTGGGTCGGAAAGAAAATTCGCCGTTATGGAGGGGGATTTCAGAAAGCATTGGCAGATCTTACTAGTGTTGTACAGGAGGGATACAAGGGCCAGCGGATGGTCAAAATTTACGACGCTTATCAATATGAGCAACAACGCTTCATGGGGGCTAACGGTCTCATGAGAAAACTTGCGTTGCGAATGCAGATGGTATCAGGCGCAGGCACTCCGATGACTCATTTCGTAAGTATGTGTGCCGTTAGTATTGTTGTAATTGTTGCTCTTTTGCAAGCACAACATGGATTGCTTACATTAGGTGATTTCATAACATTCCTTTCAGCTTTGCTTTTGTTGCTGACGCCCATTCGTCATCTTTCCTCATTGAATGGTGCGACCTCGCGCGTCCGTGTCGCAGCTGAAAGCATTTTTGAAATGCTTGACGAGTTTGAAGAACAGGATCCGGGAGAGAGTGAGCTTAAGAAAATTAGTGGAGACGTTCGTTTTGAAGGTGTCACGCACCAATATGCTGGTGCGGAAAAGCCCTCTGTTAAGAATTTTTCTCTTGATGTGAAGGCTGGTGAGACCGTTGCTCTTGTGGGAGCCTCGGGAGCTGGAAAAACAACCTTGATCAATTTGATACCGCGATTCTGGATTCCTACAGCTGGTGAAATTTACTTTGATGGTGTGGCGCAGAGTTCCGTGACCCTAAAAAGTTTACGAGACCAGATTTCTTTAGTGAGTCAAGATGTTATTTTGTTTGATGACACTATTGCGGCAAATATTGCTTACGGCAATGAAAGTGCAACGCGAGAGCAGATTGAGGAAGCGGCTCGCGCTGCCTACTTGATGCCATTTATTGAAACCTTACCGAAGGGGCTGGATACCCCGGTGGGGGAGGCGGGCAGTAGATTGTCTGGTGGTCAAAAGCAACGCATTTCGATTGCGAGAGCGCTTTTGAAAAATGCTCCGATCTTGCTTCTGGATGAGGCTACAAGTGCTCTGGATACAGAAAGTGAAAAATACATCCAGAAGTCGCTGGATGAACTCATGCAAGGACGTACAACTTTTGTTGTTGCGCATCGTCTATCCACAATCATTGGGGCCGACAAGATTGTGGTGATGAAGGATGGCCAGATTTGTGAAGTTGGCAAGCATGAGGAATTGTTGCAACGAAAGGGCTATTACGAGCACTTATACAACATTCAATTTGCTTCTGATAAAGAAGCCATTTCGTCAGTCAACTAATCAGCCTTGTATGAGCGTTCGTTAGCCCGTATTTGCCCTCGGCTAGTTGTTTTTTAGAAAGACAGAGTTTGTTGTGAAGAAAAAAATCCTTGCATTGGTGCTGGTTATTTCAGGAACGTTATCTCTGACCTCTTGTTCTGACAATGAGGTGGCCGATGTGTCGCTGGGCATTTTTACGCTCAAGGACATAAAACTGAATAGTTTTGTTGATCCGCTTGTGCCCGGAGTGACCTGCCACGTTGCAAGCGTTGAAGCAAATCTTTCGTTGTCTGATCCGTCAGACAGCGCTGTGAGCTGCCGTCAGACCGGAGAAATTACTCCGGAAATGATTGCTCGAATCAAGAAAGGAAAAACGGGAGAGGTTGTTTTCGAGAAATCTAAGAGTGTGTTTCTCAAGACATTAAAAATTCGTCGCATTTTTGACGAAGAGAGCCAGACTCTTATGTATCTCTCCTATTCGACACGAGAAACGTCAGGGAGTTTCAAACACAGTCTCTCCACGGTTCCTCTGTGGGGTACGGCGGCGTACGTTATGCCGCGTCCTAAAACAGGAACAGTGCAACGGGCTGAATCATCGAAAACGCAATCCTTTTGAGCCAGCATCAAACTATGAACAGTAAGTGGGCTTTGCGTACACAACTAAATGAAATTGGCTGGTTAGCTGTTTTATTTGCAGTTGTCGGGGCTACCGTGGCCCTGCGTTACATGACCGGTTTGCCAGGAACTCAATGGTGGCAGTATCTATATGTTTTCGGGGCTGCCGCAGGAGTGTTTTTCATTGGGCATTTTCTGCTGCAACTTTTGTTGGTATTGCCACTGTCACGCTTGAGTTCTTGTGGTGGACGGGTGATGGCATTTGGACTCACCTTCATCCTTTTGGTGTCGCTTGTCACGGACACATTTGTCTACCAACAGTATCGCTTCCACATCAATTGGGCGATGATAGATCTGGCACTTGTTGGAGGACGAGAGGTCTTTTCTTTTTCCATCGGCATGATCCTAAAGATTGCCTTCTTGGTTGGTTGTTTAGCCGGAGTGTCATTGATATTAGTCTGGTCGACCACAAGGTTGAAAATTAAAGCGATCTGGCCCTGTGTCTGTATACTAGTGGAGTATCTAGCAGTAAATGCAGTAAGTGCCTACAGTGTTTCTCAAAACGTCAAGCCTGTGACAGTTTTGGCCGAGCGCATTCCCCTCTACTATCCTATTCGGGCAAATACTTTTCTGTCTAAATTCGGTCTCGTGGCTGTTGGAGAAGAGAAATTAAGTCTCTCTGAAAAAGTAGGGAGTTTCCGCTATCCGCTCAATGAGCTTACCCTTGGGAAGGGAACGGATTTCAACGTGTTGATTTTGGCTATTGATTCTTTGCGCGCGGACGTTATTGATGCAAAGACAATGCCGAATCTCGCAAAGTTGCAACAGAAAGCAGTGGTGTTCCGTGAACATTATTCTGCCGGTAACGCAACTCGTGCAGGCGTTTTCGGTTTGTTCTATGGACTCCCACCGTTTTATTGGCAGAGCGCTCTGTCCACGAATGTGTCATCTTCAATGGTGACAGGCTTTCAGAAAGCCGGGTACGAAATTACCGCATTCGCGACAGCAACATTGCTTCGTCCAGAGTTCTACGCAACGGTTTTTTCCAGTGTAAGACCCTTGCGCATGGGCTCCGACACCGGTGAGACAGTTGCAGAACGGGATCGCGATAGTGTGAATGATTTCGAAAAATGGCTGGAGCAACGCGATACAAATAAAAAATTCATGAGTTTCATGTTTTTAGATAGCGTGCATTCTCTGGATTTTCCGGAAGACCTGGATGTTCCCTACGACGATTATTGGCTAGAGGTCGATCGATTAAAACTCTCTCCAGACTTTGATCCGAGAGAGTATTTCAACCGATATAAAAATGCTGCCTATTGGCAGGATGTGCTGATCGGTCGAGTGCTGCAGATACTCGAGAAGAACGGTCATCTGAATGACACGATTGTGATTGTGACTTCCGATCATGGGGAAGAGTTCAATGACTCCAAGTTGAACTACTGGGGACACAATGGAAACTTTTCTGATGCTCAGATCAAAATTCCGCTTGTGATTGCATGGCCTGGAATGCCTGCACAACAAATTACCCACCGCACAACAGCATACGATGTGGGAGCCACTCTGTTGAAAAGAGTAGTGGCAGTCCAAAATCCTCTTGAAGACTTTAGTGTAGGCAAGGATCTTTTTGATCCCAAAGGAAGAGAAGTCTTTTTTGTCGGCAGTTACAACGAGGACGCCATCGTAGCGGGTGACGAGGTGTTACTCATCAAAATGAGCGGGGCGCTGGAAGGGCACAGCCTTAAAGATTGGAAAGAGATTGACTCGGCTCCACTTAAAAAGTGGGTGCCGGCATATCTGCAGATGCGCGGCAAGTATCGACAGTAGAGCGGGGTTAAACAGACAAATGACAGCTGAAATATTGATGGAAGATGAGGGTGGTGAAGAGGTCAAACTTCCCGGCCTTCCATCAAACACAAAAAACTACATGACTCCTAGTTGCTATCGACGTTTGCTTGACGAGCGAGAGCAGTTGGTCAACGTTGAACGCCCGAGCATTGTGAACGTGGTGAGTTGGGCCGCAAGCAATGGAGATCGTTCCGAGAACGGGGACTACCAGTACGGAAAAAGACGTCTGCGTGAAATTGACCGCCGCATCCGTTTTCTGAACAAACGAATTGAAAGTGCAGAAGTGGTCGATCCCGCTAAGCGTCCACCTACGGATCAGGTGTTTTTTGGTGCAACGGTTACCTATGAGAACCTGACTACAGGCACTGAGCATACGATTCGTATCGTAGGCATTGATGAAGCGGATCCGGAAAATGGTGACGTGAGTTGGGTGAGTCCGATTGCCCGTGTCTTTCTGAAACAAAGGGAAGGGAACTGTGTCAAGTTGCCCACTCCTGCCACCATTGATCATCCGGCTCGTGTGGAAAGCTTGGAGATTGTATCGGTTGAGTACGTATAGAGTGCGTTTCCAAGTTACGGATCTAAGTGTGCAAAACGTCAGGATTGTTTATGTCTGAGAACAAGTTGCCCATTAGTGTCGTCCTGTTGGCGAAAAACGAAGAAATAAATATTCGTGATTGTCTCGAAAGCTGCTCTTTTGCAAAAGAGCTTATCGTTATTGATGATGGGAGCACTGATCAGACAGTCAATATCGCTATAGGACTTGGAGCGAAGGTGTTTGCTCATTCCATGAATGGGGACTGGGGGGCTCAGCAGACGTATGGGATCGAACAAGCGACTCAACCCTGGGTTTTCTTATTGGATGCAGATGAACGAGTTACTCCCATGTTGAGGGACTCCATATGCAAGGTCGTGGAGGAAGGGAAACTAATACACTCCTATATGGTTCAAAGAGAAAACCATTTTGCTTCAGGAGTTGTTACTCATGGCGCATTACGCCCGGATTGGGTTCTTCGGCTGATGCCTCGTGAGGGAGCTAGTGTTGTTGGTAAGGTGCATCCGGCAATTGTGACTCCTTATCCGAGCCAAAAGCTCAAGGGTCGACTGATCCATTTCACATACCGAAACTGGGATGCTTACTACCGGAAAATAGATCTCTACAGCAGACTGGCCGCAGACAAATATCATGACGAAGGTCGGAATTGCTACTTCTTCAGAGATATTGTGTTAAGACCGCTCTGGGCCTTCTTCAAGGTCTATTTCATTAATCGCGGTTTTTTGGATGGAAAACTCGGTTTCATTTTCTCCATGAACCATTACTTCTACACGATGGCCAAGTACGTGAGGTACTACTACCTGAAAAATCACGGAGGCAAAATTTAATCGATAAAACGAGGGCTCCAAAAGGAGCCCTTACTACCTCTATCGATCCTCTGTCGGCAAGAAGATACGTTTGTCGCCATCCAAGCGTCTAGCTACGCTCAAGACGGTCGGGATACGTTTGAGTGCACGCATGATGTGCATCAAATGCAGCCGGCTTCGAACCTGAATCATCAAATTCAAAGACTCTTTACCTTCCTTGTTGGGCTCGACGTTGACTCCCACAATAGCCGAGCCTGCAGAGCTGAGCTCTGTGGCGACTGAGGCCAGAGTCGCACGATCATCGGTAATTTCCAGATCCAGCGGTACAAAGAAGCGAGCTTCTTCAGCACTTTCTGCTTGCCATGCCAGCGGCATCCAACGTTGCGGAGCATTTTGCCGTCCGCGAGCAACGTGTTCGCAGTCAGAGCGGTGCACGGAAAGCCCATGTCCTTTGCGCATAAAGCCCCAAATGTTGTCGCCGGGTACGGGATGGCAACAGGTTGCCAGTTGAACGGCCATACCTTCGGTGCCTCGAATGGTGACCGTGGTTTCACTTGCGGGATGTTCTGGCTTCTTTACCTGTAGTAGTGTCTTAATTTGGCCGATGATGCCGGCTGCCGGCATATGCCCCAGGCCGATATCAATATAGAGTTGTTCGCGTGTTCCGATGGATGCATCACGAAGCACTTCACGCCAAATGGGTTCAGGAATAGCTTGAAGGTTGAGCTGTGCTTCCTGGGCAGCTTTGGCGAGCACTTTACGACCCAAAGCTTCCGATTCTTCAGGATTGCGCGTGCGTAGATACTGGCGGACTTCTGCACGAGCTTTACCGCTGCGCACAAAGCTGATCCACTGAGGATCGGGTTCAGCATCGGGTGCAGTGATGATTTCGACCATGTCGCCGTTTTTGAGCGGTGTGGATAGCGGCTGATGTTCCCCGTTGATACGGCAGCCGATGGCCTTATTACCGACGTCGGTGTGAATTTGATAGGCGAAGTCAACTGGGCAGGAGCCTTGCGGCAAGCTCACGATCTTGCTTCTCGGAGTGAAGACATAGACGCGATCCGGGAAGAGGTCGATCTTGATATTTTCGAGGAATTCACTGCTGTCAGCACTGGTGCGCTGAATTTCCATCAGACTTTGCAGCCATGACTTCACCATGTTCTGGATACCGCTGGTATCCATGCTGTCGTTATAGATCCAGTGCGAGAGAATGCCCATCTCGTCAATGCGGTGCATTTCCTCCGTACGAATCTGGTACTCGACAGGAGTGCCGTAGGGGCCGATGACGGTGGTGTGAAGACTTCTGTAGCCGTTAGCTTTCGGTATAGCAATGAAGTCTTTGAAGCGGTTGTGCACAGGCTTATAGAGCTGGTGCAAGGCGCACAAAGTGAGGTAGCACTCTTCGCGTGTACGAACAATTACACGAAAGCCGTATATATCTAGAACATCGGAGAAGGAAGCATGCGTGTCACGCATGCGGTTGTATATGCCGTAGATGGTCTTATCTCTTCCTTGGACTTGAGCCACAATGCCGCATTTGGGTAACGCTGAACGTGTTTCACGCAAAATACGTTCCAGAACAGCCTTGCGATTTCCTCGCGTGAGAATCACGTTTTCACGCAGGATTTCGTAACGACGCGGGTAGTGGTTGAAGAAAGACAGTTCCTGTAGTTCGCGGAAAACGGTATTGAGCCCCAGACGGTGAGCAATCGGCACATAGATTTCCAACGTTTCTTTGGCGATGCGGCGACGTTTGTCCGGACGCATCACTCCGAGGGTGCGCAGGTTGTGCAGACGGTCGGCGAGCTTCACAAAGATCACGCGCACATCGCGGCTCATAGCAAGCAGCATCTTGCGGAAGCTTTCGGCTTGAGCAATTTCGTTGGACGAAAAGCGTAACTTATCGAGTTTGCTCACGCCGTCGACGAGTTCAGCTACTTCCACGCCAAAACGCTCCACCATTTCAATTTTGGCGACAGGTGTGTCTTCAAGCACGTCGTGCATGAGACCAGCGCAAATGGTGGTGGAGTCAAGACGCCACTCGGCCAGAATATTGGCTACTGCAAGAGGATGCGTGATGTACGGCTCGCCGGATTTGCGGAATTGCCCCAGATGCGCATCGTCGGCGTACATGAATGCCTGACGAACGCGTTCTACGTCTGCTTTAGAAAGAAACTGACTGCAACGGGCGAGCAGTTCGGAAGAGGTGACGACTTTGGTGACTTTATCGACAGGAGAAAAGAGAGGGAGGTCAGCTTCCTGACCGACGATGTCATCGGCACGAGCATCCAGATAAGCAGCATCGTAGTCGTCTTCGTTGGACTGGCCGACATGGGGATGTTGAGGTCGAATGATGCCGGGCAGAGTCGTTGCCGGGGCTGTTTGAGGGGCGGTAAACAGCATAGGACCTTTTCCGAAAAGTGATTAAAAATAAAAAAGCGCTGCCCAAATAGTCTTATAGGATAGGCAGCGCTTGGATTCGCTTGCGGGCAACGCAACGGTTGTCCGTTGCCCGAGTGAAGCAAGAAATTAGGAAACGCGTTCCAGCATTTCGCGCGACACACTACCCTGCGCAATTTCGCGCAGAGCGATCACGGTGTTTTTGTCTTTGGCATCAACGCGCGGGGCGTGACCGTCGTTGAGCTGACGAGCGCGGTATGCGGCGCAGAGAACCATTTCAAAACGGTTCGGAATCTTTTTCATGCAATCTTCAACAGTAATGCGTGCCATTTTTCTTTTACAAAAGTAGGAAATCGTTGCAGCAGAGTAGAGATCAGACAGGGACGCCGAGCGAGATGAATTGTTCGCGATGGCGCGCGGCCTGATTTTGGAAGTTCAGGCGCGAGGCTGTCACTACGGAGATCAGTTGCGACAAAGCAACGTCAAAGCTGTCGTTAATTATAACGAACTCAAATTCGGGAGCGTGGGCAATCTCCGCTCCGGCCCCCATCAGACGACGTGTAATGGTGGCTTCGCTGTCGGTACCGCGCTTGTGCAAGCGGGCTTCAAGCGCATCTATGGACGGAGGCAGAATAAAAATGCCCACGGTTCCCTCAAATTGGGAGCGAACTTGACGAGCACCTTGCCAATCAATTTCTAGCAGAACGTCTTTGCCGGCCGCCATTCGCTGCTCAATCCAAACGCGGCTTGTGCCGTAGTAGTTGCCGTGCACAAGGGCGGACTCGAGAAATTCGCCGCGCGCTTTGCGCTCTTCAAACTCATTGACGGAAATGAAGTGATACTCGCGACCGTTAACTTCGCCTGGACGCGGAGCACGCGTAGTGTGCGAAATCGACAGCTCAATTTCGGGATCATTCTCCAAAAGCGCTTTAACCAGCGAGCTTTTGCCGGCTCCAGAAGGAGCTGTAATCATGAAGAGACGACCTGCATGAGTGGTGTTTTTTTGAGCGGCACTGTGAGACATACAAGAAGCATCCAGATAAAAAGTTCCGGTGAGGCGGCAGTCAAATTGACTGATGTCCGACAATGGGGCGTATTTTATCCGTTTGAATAGTCAAGAACGGACATGGCGGGTGCAGGTCTTATTCAAGAACAAGGACGATGCCGATATACTTGCACTGCCTGCGGAGTATCCAGTTTTTTCGCACTTGGCGCCTATGTTCATTAACAGCAATCTCCTCCCTGAGGTAATTCCGAGCGGGAGGCTTCTTCCTTTGCGTTTCCAACTATGAAATATCACTTCCCTATCGTCATCATTGACGAGGATTACCATTCGGAAAACGTCTCCGGTCTTGGCATTCGAGACCTTGCACAAGCTATTGAAGCGCAAGGACAGGAGGTTAGCGCCGTTACCACGTTTTCCGATCTCTCGAGTCTGGCGCGTCAAGCAAGCCGCACATCGGCCTTCATTGTGAGTCTTGACGACGACGATTTTTCCGACACCGGTGAAGAAAATGAAGCAATTGCGGAATTGCGCGCCTTTGTGCATCAGGTGAGAAGTTCGAATCCGGACGTGCCGATTTTCTTGTACGGCGAAACGAAAACCGCACCGTCTATTCCAAACGATGTACTGCGCGAACTGCACGGCTTCATTCATATGTTCGAAGACACGCCCGAATTTGTGGCGCGTTACATCGTCCGTGAAGCCCGTCAATATCTTCAAAGCTTGCCGCCGCCGTTCTTCCGTGCATTGACGCACTATGCGGCTGACAGCTCCTATTCATGGCACTGCCCGGGGCATTCGGGTGGCGTGGCGTTTCTGAAGAGTCCTGTGGGTCAGATGTTCCACCAGTTCTTCGGCGAAAACATGCTTCGTGCCGACGTTTGCAACGCCGTGGAAGAACTCGGTCAGCTACTTGACCATACCGGGCCTGTTGCGAAGTCTGAACAGAATGCGGCTCGCATCTTCGGTTGTGACAATCTTTTCTTTGTGACCAACGGTACTTCCACGTCTAATAAGATTGTCTGGAACTATACGGTGGCGCCGGGTGACATCGTGATCGTGGATCGTAACTGTCACAAGTCGATTCTGCACGCGATTACCCTGACGGGAGCTATTCCCGTGTTCCTGATGCCCACGCGCAATCATTACGGCATCATCGGACCGATTCCGCGTTCTGAATTCGATTGGAAAACGATTCAGGAAAAAATTGCCAAGAATCCGCTGATCAAGAACAAAAATGCCAAGCCGCGCATCATGACGATCACGCAGTCGACATACGACGGCATCGTATACAACGACGAAGTGATCAAGGAAAAGCTCGACGGCAAGGTGGACATCCTTCACTTTGACGAGGCATGGTTGCCGCATGCGGCATTTTCGCCCTTCTACAGCGACATGCATGCCATTGATCGCAATAAGCCGCGCACCAAGAAGAGCATGGTTTTTGCGACCCACTCGACGCACAAACTTTTGGCCGGTATTTCCCAGGCAAGTCAAATCTGCATTCAGGATTCCGAAACGGAAAAACTTGATAGATCGAGCTTCAACGAAGCGTTCATGATGCATACGTCGACGTCGCCGCAGTACGCGATCATTGCAAGCTGCGACGTAGCTGCAGCCATGATGGAAGGTCGTGCAGGCAAAGCTTTGGTGGAAGAGTCCATTGCTGAAGCTGTTTATTTCCGTCGCGCGATGCGAGAAGTCGGTAAAAATTACGACGACTGGTGGTTCACTGTGTGGGGGCCGGAAAAGCTTCCGAGCGAAGGCTTTGGCTCGCAAAAAGACTGGATGCTGCACGCCAACGAAAGCTGGCATGGGTTCGGCCCCGTGGCTGAAGGCTTCAATATGCTGGATCCCATCAAGGGAACGATTGTGACGCCTGGGTTGTCCGTGGAAGGTGATTTCTCCGAGACCGGTATTCCTGCTGCAGTTGTAACGAAGTATCTGGCCGAGCACGGCATCATTGTCGAAAAGACGGGGCTTTACTCCTTCTTCATCATGTTTACTATCGGCATCACGAAGGGCCGTTGGAACACGATGGTGACGGAACTGCAGCAGTTCAAGGACGCATACGACGCTAACTCGCCGCTGTACCGTGTGATGCCACGGTTCCTCTCTGAGTTCCCGCATTATGAAGGCATAGGACTGCGTGATCTCTGTCAGAGTGTGCATGAGGTATACCGCGACTACGACGTGGCACGTTTGACCACGCAGATGTACACCTCTGAAATGATTCCGGCAATGCGTCCGACCGATGCTTACGCCAAGTTTGCACACGGTGAAATCGATCGTTTGCCCATCGACTCTCTGGAAGGGCGCATTTCAGCCGTGCTGTTGACTCCCTATCCGCCGGGAATTCCGCTTCTGGTGCCGGGCGAACGCGTCAATTCCAAGATTGTTGAATATCTGCGCTTTGCGCGTGACTTCACGCGCCGCTTCCCAGGTTTTGAAAGCGACGTTCACGGTCTCGTAAAGGTCAAGCAGCCGGACGGCACGATTAAGTACATGCTCGACTGTGTGCGCGAAGACTGATTGCTAAAACTACCACTTAACGAAAAATAGAAAAATGGCTTTGGATCTGGTGATCTTCAATGAAACCCCTGTGACGATTCTCAAGGTGCAGGGGGCAGAAAAGTTTTTGGCTCGACTTTTGACGAGTGATGTCACAAGGCTTGCTGTGGGCGGCACAGAGCGTTCGGTGGCAATGAATGCAACCGGTGGTGTGCTGGGCACGCCCTGGGTAGCGCGCCGCTCAACTGACGCCTACGACATCATTCTTGCCGGAGACGAGACTGATGCTCTCCAAGCCTGGATTCGTCAGGTGAGCGTTGCCTTTGAAGCTGATGTTGACGTTGAAGCGCTTGCAGGCTTCTACTTTGTCGGCAAGCTTCCGATTGATGGCATTTCTCTCCAGCCCGGACAGATGGTCGAAAGTCTTGGCATTCGCTTCATCGATATGGGGTGGATGTGTTTGGCGATAGGTCCCGAAGCCAACATCAAGGCGTTGAGTGATAACCTCATCAAGGCAGGAGCAAAGAAAGGCGAGCAGACCGGATGGGATGCGTTGCGAATCTTTGCGCGCGAACCTGCTGCTGGACTTGAACTTGATGAAAGCTCCAGCCCGCTTGAAACTGGTCTTGAAGGTGCTCTGAATTTCGACGATCCGGATCGTATCTTTATTGGCCGAGCATTGACGGAAGCTCGCTTTAAGGCTGGCAATTATGATCGCATGCAGTTGGTTGCCTTTGATGTCGCTTTCGATCCGGCACTGCTTGTTGAAGTTCCCTACATTGTGCTCAACGGCACGCAATATCCTTGCACATCGATTGCCCGCGTTCCCGAAGGGCCATTTACAGTGGCATTGGTGCGCTTGCCGCAGGAGGTGAAGATCGGCGATCGTGTGCCCGTGGATGTCAAAACCGACCCGCGCACGCACTGTGAAGCAGCTTTGGTTGTGGACAAGCAGATCTAATCGAGATGAGCAATATGGCTGCCAGCGTTTTTGAAATGTTCAAGCTCGGGGTCGGTCCGAGCTCGAGTCATACCGTCGGACCGATGCGTGCCGCGCTCTTGTTTGTGCAGGAGCTCCAGAAAAGGGAACTTTTGACACAAACACAGCGCGTGGTTTGCGAATTGATGGGAAGTCTGGGGGCGACAGGCCGAGGTCACGCTACTGACAAGGCTGTGATCCTCGGGTGGGCAGGTAAGGCTCCGGCTACTGTCACCGGCAAAGAATCCGTTGAGATTCCTCGTGAGGCTGAAGAAGATCATGTGCTTAATCTTGCAGGAATCAAGAGCATTGCTTTTGATTCTGACCGAGACATGATTTTTTCGGCTGACAAGGTTTGCGCATTTCATACTAACGCGATGGATTTGGCGGCACTGGATGAACAAGACAATTGCCTGCTGTGTCGCCGTTACTACTCCGTGGGCGGCGGGTTTATTGTGGCCGGAAGCGAACGCGATCCGGACGTACCCAATGAACCTGTAGCAGTTGCCAAGAGCAAAACTCAGCCGTTACCTTACGTATATCGCAACGGTACGGAACTTCTTGAATTGGCCATCAAAAACAATCTGTCGTTTGCCGAGATTGCACGCGCTAACGAACGCGTGCATCACACCGATGAAGAAATTGACAAGGAGCTTGATGCGGTTTGGGAAGCCATGAACGATTGCATCAACCGAGGCTTGGAAATGGAAGGTTCGATGCCTGGACCGTTTGCCGTCAAGCGTCGCGCTAAACATCTGGCGCAACGCTTGAAAGATGTCAATCCAGCCTCAGATCCGTTGTGTGTACTGGATTGGCTCAATGCCTGGGCTTTTGCTGTGGGGGAAGAAAATGCATGCGGCGGACGTGTGGTAACGAGTCCCACCAACGGTGCTGCGGGTGTGATTCCAGCAGTGCTTCGCTATTACCGCACGTTTATCCCCGGAGCTAATCCTGAAGGCATTCGTGAGTTTTTGCTCACTGCAGGCGCCATTGGCCTTCTTTACAAGAGCAACGCTTCGATTTCTGGTGCCGAAGTCGGTTGCCAAGGTGAAGTAGGTGTTGCCTGCTCAATGGCTGCCGGAGCGTTAGCCGCAGTATTGGGTGCTAATCCGAGACAAGTGGAAAATGCCGCAGAAATTGGCATGGAACATTGTCTGGGTCTTACGTGTGACCCCGTAGCAGGCCAAGTGCAAATTCCCTGTATCGAACGCAATGCTGTAGCAGCGGTCAAGGCTGTTAATGCCGCTCGTTTAGCTCTTGCTGGGGATGGTAGTCATTTTGTAAGTCTCGATGCAGTCATGCAGACCATGTTTGAAACCGGCAAAGATATGCAATCTAAGTATCGAGAAACAAGTCGAGGTGGTTTGGCTGTTAATATTGTTGAATGCTAAAAAAATCAGTGAACTGAAAAAAATAAAAAACATCGTTATGTGACACTGCTGAAATTAAAACGAAAAAGGATTTAAAATGAATATAAGGAAAATTATAGCTAATGTTATATGCTCTGTAATCCCAGGAAAACAAAGAAGGGGGATGGTAAGAGATTGCATACGTAGTCGAATTTCCAGAAAAAAAGTTCATGTTAGTCTAAGTGATAGAAATTTTGCGAATAATTTTTCGATAGATGATAAAAGTATTTTAACGGTCCTTAAGTCGCTCGGAAAATTTCAATAGGTAGTAAATCCGGGAAATCTGGGAGATTGCTTAATTGAAGTGGCCACCTATCAGTTCTTTGAGCGGTATGGCTTGATGAGCTCAATAACAGATGATAATAGTTGTGATCATATAGTCTATGCTGGCGGGGCGCCTTGGGTTGAGAGCTTGTATCCAGAGGTATGTCAGACAGCACTTTCTCTATTCGAGAATGCTAAGAAAATAGTGCTGCTTCCAAGTTCAATTTTCAATTGTCCAATGTTGACAGATTCTTTGGACTCCCGATATGTGATCTTTTGCCGAGAACGTAAAACATATGAATATATTAAAAGATTGGATACGGGAGCAGAAGTATATCTAGACTTTGACATGGCTCTGCGAATGGATAGATCAATATTTGACTTTACATTCTTTTCGGATGATTTTTATCTAGAGAAGGTTTTGAGAGTAAAGGAGAAAATTGATCATATTGGGAAAGTGGCTTGTTTTTTTAGAGAGGATGCAGAAAGACGTTATCATATTGGAACAGATTTTGATCTTTCGGGTGCTTTTTCTCCGAATATGACTATTGATGGTTGTAAATTCGCTACAGCATTGATGTTGAGTGTTGTTGATCAATTCGATGTAATTGTCACGGACAGGCTTCATGTGGGTATTGCTGCAATTTTAATGAATAAGGAAGTTTATCTATTTGATAATAGTTATGGGAAGCTGTCGTCCGTATATGAGCATAGTTTTTCGGGAATGAGGAATGTTCATTTGTGTTGTGAGCAACATTTGACTCAAATTAAAGCGGCAAAAGAACCATCTACTAGTAATTTTGTTAGTTTGCTAAATGCCTTAGCAAAATGAAATGACTTATTAAGGATTAGAAGATGAGAATAAATAAATATCGTTATTTGAATTCAGTTTACAGAAATTCGTTAGTGCTTAACTCGATAGAGAGGGGGGGGGGCGAGCGTCGCTTACAAGTATTCAATTAGTGGTCTATGGAGTAAGTTGTTTAGGGAAGAAAGATTAACAATTGATTTTGGTGTGGATATTAGCGATGTGCCAGACTCAGTTCTAGTTATTCCTTTTTTAACTAATATACTGCCAGTAGTCTGGTTGTGTAATGCGGTCGTCTATGTTTCGTCGATAGATAGACAATTCGAGCATAGTATCAGCGCCATAAAAAGGGGGTATGAGAATATGTACCCTTATTTTGATTTTCTGGGAGAAGTTAAACCTGCTTCAATTGAGGTTAATTTGTCGAGCAATAATATTCACGATTCGGCAATGTTTTTTTCAGCGGGAGTTGATTCTTTTTCGACATTTCTAAATCATAAAAATGAGTATCCTTTGTTGATAAATATTTGTGGCTCAGATATAAGTCTAGATGACAACAAGGGCTGGAAAGCAATGAAGCGACGACATTTTTTTATGAAAGATCGCTTCGGGCTAGATTGCGTTTCGATACATTCCAATTTTAGGAGTGTGATCAAAGAGGGGAAACTATCTAAATTGGTCAAAATGTCTGGGGATAATTGGTGGCATGGCTTCCAACACGGAATTGCAATTATTGGACATGCGGCGCCTTTGGCGTATAAATTTGGAATCAAAAAACTTTATCTGGCGTCGACATATACCCCAGCGGTATACGGAAAAATAACTTGCGCATCAGATCCAAGTATAGATAACTATGTCGAATTTGTTCAAACAAGAGTCTTCCATGATGGTGATGAACGAGACAGATTCCAGAAAATAAGGCAAATCGCAGATTTTCATCATAAAACTGGAATCGTCCTTCCACTACATGTCTGCTGGGAATCAAAAGGTGGGGAGAACTGTAGTTCCTGTGAAAAGTGTACGAGAACTATTTTGGCTCTGTATGCTTGTGGGGAAAATCCCAAAGATTATGGTTTTAATCCAGAATTGATTAGCGAAGCAGTCGTGAGAAGGGGGTGTAAAACAAAATATGATTACGAAAATTATTATAGGAGAACAGTGGATGCTTTGAGAGAGGCGTATGATGAAAATACTATTGAACTATGGGCGAAATGGGCTTTGAGGTTTCGGATAGATGGTCATTCATAAGTATATAAGGGGAGAATTTGGGTTTATTTAAGAATTGTGATGTTAATTGCTGTAATCTTTCGGTAAAATTTTAACACCTTCTTGGTGGATACTGTTGTGGGCTTTATTGTTCATTTGTTTTTTTTGTATTAATAAATCATATTTGGCAGAGTGCTTTTTTTTGTTCAAATAGGAAATTGCATTTAGGAAATTTCCACTGTGTGTCTTGATTGTCGTGGTTTCTTTAGATAAAGATTTTGATTTGTTGGTTTGCGGCTAATTTTTTTTTGAATCATCAAATGATGTGCAATTTGTAATATGCTCTAATTGGTGTTTTCAAGGTATGGAGGGGCATGATTTTTTTTTGGGGGGGGGGTGATTGTTTGGTTTGATGGCATCCGGAACGAATTTGTTGTTTTTGTAAATTTGCAGGTAATTGGTGTCTGAGTATTGTTAGGTGAAGGTATATCACACTTCGTGAATAATTGACATAGATAAAGTGCAACGGATTATGTTTATTGGCTGTCTGTCTCAATAACAGATGGTGGTGAAGGGGATGTTTTTTTGTAAAGGCCTCTTTTGTGTATGACTAAAAATTAATTAGACTATAACAAAATTATTTTTTAACTATAAGTCGTGAACATAAAAAAAATCTACCTCCGCAGCTTCGGCTGCCAAATGAACGACTATGACTCCGCCCGCATTATTGATCTGATGCGAGAGCATGGTTATGAGCGCACTCCTCAACCTGAAGACGCAGATCTGTTGGTTGTCGTTACCTGTTCTATTCGAGAAAAAGCACAGGAAAAAACCTTTTCTGATCTGGGAAGACTGAGAGAACTCAAAAAAGAAAAACCGACCATGCGTATTGCTGTGGGTGGTTGTGTGGCCAGCCAAGAAGGCAAACGCATCCTTTCGCGTTCGCCTTGGGTTGATGTGGTCTTTGGTCCTCAGACGTTGCATCGCTTGCCTGAGCTTCTGGCTGAGCGAGAACGTACCGGAAAGCCTCAGGTTGATATTGAGTTCCCTGAAATCGAGAAATTCGATTGTCTGCCGGCACCGACCGCAACCGGAGCCACGGCCTTTGTTTCCATTATGGAAGGCTGCAGCAAGTACTGCTCGTATTGCGTGGTGCCCTATACACGTGGCGAAGAAATCAGCCGTCCCTTGATGGATGTGTTGGTAGAGTGTGCGCATTTGGCTAGCCAGGGTGTCAAGGAAATTACGCTACTGGGTCAAAATGTCAACGCATATTGCGGTCGTGGAGCAGACGGTAATCCCGTGGATTTTGCTGCGCTACTGGAGTACGTGAGCGAAATCCCCGGTATTGAACGCATTCGTTACACCACAAGCCACCCGAAAGAATTCTCGGATCGCTTGATCGAGGCCTATGGAAGACTGCCCAAGCTCGCCAATCATGTTCACTTGCCGGTTCAAAGCGGTTCAGACCGAATCCTAAGTGCCATGAAGCGCGGATACACACACGAGTGGTACCTTGGTCGAATTGCAAAATTACGTGCCGTTCGGCCGGACATCAGTATCGCAACCGACTTCATCGTGGGTTTCCCGGGGGAAACAGAGGAAGACTTTAACGAGACGATGCGATTGATTAATGAAGTCGGCTTTGATGCGAGCTTCTCTTTTGTCTATTCCGCTCGTCCCGGTACGCCTGCCGCATCCTACAAAGACGACACGCCGCAAGACGTTAAGCTTAAGCGCCTGCAGCATCTCCAGGCTGTGATTGATGCTAAGGCTACGGAAATCTCTCAATCCATGCTCGGCCGAGTTGAGCGCTGCCTGGTGTCCGGCAAGGCCAAGAAAGGTGAAGGACTCTTGTCGGCTCGTACGGACAACAATCGTGTGGTGAACTTCAAGGGTGACGAGTCGCTCATCGGTCAGATGGCAAATATCCGTATCACTGCGGTCTATCCTCATACGTTGGGCGGTGAGCTGGTATAAAAACAAAAAGAAACATGAAAAGAGACTTGAAGGATTTTGTCTTCGTTTTTGAGGCGACGGCTGGCGAACTTGCCATGCTCGTCGGACCTCTTGACGAAAATCTTCGCCAAATCGAAACAGCGTTTGATGCCAAAATCTCGCGCCGAGGAAATAACTTCCGCATTTCCGGAGCGGAGGCGCCAAAGGCTTTTGCCGTTTTGCAGGCCTGCGCAGCTCGTGTGCATGCAGGCGAAGAGATTTCTGTCAATGATGTGCAAATGGCAGTGCTTAGTGAACAGACAGGTTCGAGCATTGACGATGATGAAGCGTTTATGCTCAAAACTCGTCGAGTCGGTCTTCAGCCTCGAACTCCCAACCAGAAAAAGTATTTGCGAGCCATCACGCAGACCGATGTGGTTTTCGGCGTCGGGCCTGCAGGTACTGGGAAAACGTATCTGGCTGTCGCAGCTGCAGTAGACGCCTACGAGCGTGACGCGGTCGAGCGCATCATCCTCACGCGTCCTGCTATCGAGGCAGGAGAGCGCCTTGGTTTCTTACCCGGCGATCTCGTGCAGAAAGTGGATCCGTATTTGCGCCCTCTTTATGACGCATTATTTGATCTCTTTGGGTTTGAAAAGACGCAACGTCTGATAGAGAAGCAGATCATTGAGATTGCGCCGCTTGCCTTCATGCGCGGGCGTACGCTCAACAATGCGTTTGTGATTTTGGATGAAGCGCAAAACACAACGCCCGAGCAGATGAAGATGTTCCTGACACGTATCGGCTTTGGAACCCGTGCCGTAATCACGGGGGATGCGACACAGGTGGACTTGCCTAAAGGAGTTAAAAGTGGTCTCGCACACGCCTGCAATGTGCTTGAAGACGTGCGTGGCATTTCCATCGTGCGCTTCACAACGGAAGACGTCGTTCGCCATCCGTTGGTTGGTGCAATTGTGAGAGCCTACGAGAAGGCCGAAAAAGCGGCGGAAGTTGCCGTTCAGGAACGTCGAGAAACAGCTCGTCTCGCGAAGGAAGAGAAACATGGCAAAGAAGAAAATAACGCTTGAGATCGAATTCGAACGTACGGACGATACGTCAAAGCGTCTTCCTACTAGAGCGGACATGACGCGGTGGGTTCAAGCGGCGCTTTCTGTCTCGGCACAGTTCTGCGTGCGTTTCGTGGGGCTAGAAGAGGGACACGAGCTCAACAAAACCTACCGCGGCAAAGATTACGCAACGAATGTTCTGACCTTCGACTACCAACACGAACCGACAGCAGAAGCCGACATCGTGATTTGCACGCCGGTCATGGAGCGCGAAGCAAAAGAACAGAACAAAACTTTCAGATCTCACCTCGCTCACCTTCTGGTGCATTCAACCTTGCATGCACAAGGCTGGGATCACGAAACCGATGAAGAAGCCGAGGTTATGGAAACTCGAGAACGCGAGATCATGAAGATGCTGGGGTTCCCTGATCCCTATTCGGACAGAGCTCGTGCTCACTGACAGTTCAGGGATTGGGGAAAGGGCTGATTGCAAGGAAGACTGGCAACATCAACGGTTGTCAAACACTTTCGATGTAGTAGTGCAAAGCTCGTCTGATTGCCTTGAAACCAGGTTTCTATCAGGACTCTGCGATGGATGGTCGCACTGCATCCTTTCCCCCAATCGACTAAAATCACCTAATTCTTTTGTCCAGACGCGTCTTCGCGTTCTCATGTCGAGACCGGGCGCTTCAACTTTTTAGAACCATGATTACCTTTCAGGAAGTGATCCTGCGTCTGCAGGAGTATTGGAACAAACAAGGCTGTGCTCTGTTGCAGCCGATTGACATCGAAGTCGGGGCTGGTACCTCGCACACGGCCACGTTCCTGCGTGCCCTCGGTCCCGAACCGTGGCGCGCCGCCTATGTGCAGCCGTCCCGTCGCCCGAAGGATGCCCGCTACGGCGAAAACCCCAACCGCCTGCATCAGCACCACCAGTATCAGGTTGTGCTCAAGCCCTCTCCCGTCAACATCGTTGACCTGTATCTGGGCAGCCTTCGCGCGTTGGGTATCGACACTTCGGTCAACGACATCCGCTTCGTGGAAGACAACTGGGAAAACCCGACACTCGGCGCCTGGGGGCTGGGCTGGGAAATCTGGATGAACGGCATGGAAGTCACGCAGTTCACGTACTTCCAGCAGGTGGGCGGTCTGGAATGCAAGCCGATCACGGGAGAAATCACCTACGGTCTGGAACGCCTCACCATGTACCTGCAAAACTGCGACAACGTTTTTGACTTGGTTTACACCAAGTGGAAGGACGGTCTCGGTCAGGAACACACGCTCACCTACGGCGACGTGTTCCACCAGAACGAAGTGGAACAGAGTAAGTACAACTTCGAAGCGAGCGATCCTGAAAAGCTCTTTAAGCAGTTCGACTACTTCGAGAGCGAAGCCAAGCGCCTGATGGAGCTTGAGCTGGCGCTTCCGGCCTACGAAATGGTTCTCAAGGCCGGTCACACGTTTAACCTGCTGGACGCACGCGGCGCCATTTCGGTGACCGAACGCGCCGCCTACATTGCCCGTATTCGCAACTTCAGTCGCGCTGTGGCGCAGAGCTACTACGACTCGCGCGAACGCCTGGGCTTCCCGATGCTCAAGGCATAAGTCATTTACCAGTTTGTCGCGAGAGAAGATAAAAAATGAAGAGCTTATTTGTTGAACTGCAGACCGAAGAGCTCCCGCCGAAGGCTCTCAAAAAGTTGTCCGAAGCCTTTGCCGCCGGCGTACACAAGTCGCTTGCCGCGCAGTCGATGCTCACTGAAGCAAGTACGGTCAAGGCCTACGGCGCACCTCGCCGCATGGGCGTTTTGATTACTGAAGTGCTCGAAAAGAGCCCGGATAAGGAATTTGAACAGCGTCTCGTGCCGGTGCGCGTGGGGCTGGACGCCGAAGGCAAGCCCACGGCCGCTCTGACAAAGAAGATGGCCGCCTTGGGCATCACGGCGGACGTTTCTGAACTCAAGCGCGTCAACGACGGCAAGAACGAACAGCTGGTATACACGGGCATTCGTGCCGGTGTGGCCGTCAAGGACGCCCTGCAGAAGGCCCTTGAAGACGCCGTCAAGGCCTTGCCGATCCCGAAGGTGATGAACTATCAGCTCGCCGACGGTGTGACGACGGTTCAGTTCGTGCGTCCCGTCAAGCATTTGGTGGCGCTCTATGGCGAAGACATCGTGGACGTTGAAATGTTTGGTCTTAAGGCCGGTCGCACCACGATGGGCCACCGCTTTGAAAGCGCAGGCGAAATCGACATCGCTTCGGCCGACACCTACGAAGAGACGATGCGCGAAAAGGGCCACGTGATGGCCGACTATGCCGCACGCCGCGAAATGCTCGTCAAACTGCTGCACGAAGCCGCAGAAAAAGCCGGCGGCACGCTCATCGCGCCCGAAGATCTGATTGATGAGGCCAATTCGCTTACCGAATGGCCGGTGGTTTACGTTTCCGAATTCGAAGAAAAATTCCTGGCTGTTCCGGAAGAATGCTTGATTCTGACGATGCAGACCAATCAGAAGTACTTCCCGATGCGTGACGCTCAGGGCAAGCTCATGAACCGCTTCTGCCTGGTTTCGCACATTCATGCGACCGACGGCGGCAAGGAAATCGTCGCCGGCAACGCTCGCGTAGTGCGCGCTCGTTTGGCTGATGCCGAATTCTTCTATAAGCAGGACTGCCAGACGACGCTCGAAAGCCGCGTTCCCGGCCTTTCTCACGTCGTGTACCACAACAAGCTCGGGAGCCAGGGCGAACGCATGCTGCGCGTCAAGGCCATTGCGCACGCCGTGGCCGAAAAGATCGGTGCCGATCCCGTCAAGGCCGAACGCGCCGCGGAACTTGCCAAGGCTGACCTTCGCACTCTGATGGTGGGCGAATTCCCCGAACTGCAGGGCATCATGGGCGAATACTATGCCCGTCACGACGGCGAAGCCGAAGAAGTGGCGCAGGCTGTTTCTCAACACTACTTGCCGCGCTTTGCAGGCGACGTGCTCCCCGATGGCCCCGTGGCCACGGCACTAGCCATTGCCGACAAGCTTGAAACCTTGGCCGGTATGTTCGGCATCGGTCAGATGCCCACCGGCGACAAGGATCCGTTCGCGCTGCGCCGTCACGCTTTGGGCGTGTTGCGCATGCTGATCGAAAAGAACCTCACGGTGAAGCTTGACGAACTTGTGGCAATCGCCTTTGCAGTCGAAACGAAGGTCGAGGGCGTGACGAACGCTTCCGAAGCTCTGACGCACTTCTTCTTTGATCGCTTGCGCGTGATGATGCGCGAAGCCGGCTACACGGCTCAGGAAGTCGATGCGGTGCTTGCCAAGCACGACACCGATCTGGCTCAGACGCCCAAGAAGCTTGCCGCCGTGCACAAGTTCATGCAGCTGCCGGAATCCGCAAGTCTTGCTGCCGCCAACAAGCGCATCGCCAACATTCTCAAGAAATCGGCCGATGTCCAAACCGGTGAGGTGGATAAGGAACTGTTGGTTGAAGAGGCTGAAAAGCGTCTGCACGACGTTTTGGGCGATCATGAACCTATCGCCAAGCTCTTCTACGAGAAGGGCGAATACGAAGGCATGCTCGCAACGCTCACGCCGTTGAAGGATCCCGTCGACGCCTTCTTTGCCGACGTGATGGTCAACAGCGAAGACGAAAAGCTGCGTCTCAACCGCCTGGCACTCCTAAAGCGCCTCTATTCGCTTATGAACCGAGTGGCCGAACTCTCGCGTCTGGCCATCTGACGAGGCTCTGAGTTCTAGAGCGAACAAAACCGGCAGAGAGCCTTCTTTGCGGAAGGTGCTGCCGGTTTTGTCATCAAGGCTCCCGGTAACGTCACCACTCATTTGAAGCAAAAAACGAAGAAAACGGAAATAAACGCTATGCATACGCTTCGCGGCTGGATTTTTTATCTTTGGTTTTCCATCACGTTGATTCCGGCGGCCACGACCGTGTTGCTGCTGTGGCCCTTTGCGAGCGCAGAATTTCGCTACAACAAAGTGGCCTTGGTGTGGTGCCGCCTGATGGTCAATTCGCTGCGTGCGATCTGCGGCGTTCAATACCGTGTCGTCGGTTTGGAAAACCTTCCCAAGTCGTCAGAAGTGCCCGTGGTGGTTCTGAGCAAACACCAGTCGGCCTGGGAAACGCTCTTTTTGCCGCTGATCCTCGGCAACCCGGCGGGCTTTGTCTACAAAAAGAGCTTGCACATGATTCCGTTTTTCGGCTGGGCCCTAAAGAGCATGCGCATGATCGCCATTGACCGCAAGGAAGGGCGCAGTGCTTACCAGCTCTTTTTGGAGCGCGGCCGCGCGTTTGTCAAACGCGGCTGGTGGGTGCTTCTTTTCCCTGAGGGCACGCGCACCAAGCCGGGCGACAAAAACACGATCTACAAAACGGGCGGCGCGCGCTTTGCCATTTCCGTGGGCGCATCCGTGGTTCCCGTCGCGCTCAATTCTGGCCGCTGCTGGCCCCGCAACAGCGTGGCAAAACATCCGGGACTGATTACCGTGAGCGTCGGTCCCGTCATCGCGACTGAAGGCAAGACCGCGCACGAACTCAACGAAGAAGTGCGCAACTGGATTGAAGCCGAAATCGAGCGCTTTGAGTCCGAATCCGGCAAGTAATCGAAATGCAGCCGTCCGACCGACTTGAGCGCCGCGCAGAATTGCTGGAACTTGCGCGCCGCAGCTGTTGGGGCAATGTGGTGCGCGGGCGCTTCAAGTACCTGCGCGTATCGGTGCGCGAGGGGCGCGTGCGCGTTTCTTGTCCGACTCGCGTAAGCCAGAGTGAACTTACTCGCTTTATCGAAGCCAATCTAGAGAAAGTCGCTTCTTGGATGCATCTGCAAAAAATCATGCTCGAAAACCGTCGCAAGGTAAACCCCATGAGCGCACTGCTTTGCGACGGAGGGCGCGTTGCCTATGAAGGAAACGTGCTCACTTTGCGATGTGATCCCAATATTGACCACACGCGAATTTCTGAAGATGCCAAGGAGCTTTGCGTCAAGCTTGCAGCAACTGCAAGAGACGAGGACGTTTCAGCCATTGTGCAGAAGTGGCTCAAGGCGCGCTTTGCGGAGAGCATGGCCGAGCGCGTTTCCTACTGGGTGAACAAAACCGGCCTGCAGCCCAAGAAGGTGTCGGCAAGCAACGCTAAGACGCTTTGGGGAAGCTGCTCTCGAAACGGATCTGTTCGACTCTCCTGGCGCTTGATCTGTCTGCCGCCCGCTGTTTTTGACTACATCATCGTGCACGAGCTTGTTCATCTGCGGCATTTTGATCACTCCAAAGCCTTTTGGGAGGATGTGAATGCCATTTACTCGGACACCCCGTCCGTTCGGCGGTATTTGAAAAACGTGCGCGCGGCCGATCTTTTCTGATGTGCACGGACTTTCAAAGGTGAAAAACAAAAGCGAAAACAAGGCTTTGACGAGATTTTGAGCGACGAAGAAACCTCGAAAACGGCGCCGTTGTGGTAGAGTGTTGGTGTAAAAGAGTGGGAAAAAGTGGGGATTTTTCTCGCTATCGGCCGCGGGGATCTTCAAGTCCTTGATTCTCTTGAAGTTTTGCCCGAAGCGGCTTCGTCACGCACGATTTTCGTGCGTTTTTGTACAGGTTTGTGCCGTGTTTCAGGGGACTTCATTATTGTCGCTCGATGTCAAGGGTCGCATGACGATGCCAAGTCGTCACCGCGAGGCTTTGGCGTTGTCGTGCGCGCTTGAAGTGACCGTCACGCGCCACCCCGACGGGTGCCTGTTGATTTATCCCCGCAACCGCTGGGAAAAGAAGCGCGAAGCCATTGCTGCTCTTCCCTACAGCGCACGCTTTTTGCAGCGCATCGTGCTCGGCAGCGCCGTTGATCTCACGGTTGACAAGGCAGGCCGCGTGCTGATTCCTGCTGACCTGCGTACTCTCGCAGGTCTCGAAAAAGAAGTGGCCCTTGTCGGCATGGGCGAACACTTCGAGCTCTGGGACGCCAAGCGTCTTGCCAAGCTCGAAGAAGAGGCTGCGGCAGCCGGTTTTGAAGCCGCCGCCGGCGACTTTCAGTTTTAACGCTTGAGGGTAGGCAAACATGACCGAAATGACCGATTCTCAAGCGCTTCACCGTACCGTGCTCCTGACTGAAGCGGCCGACGAAGTCAGCCGCGCGCACAACGGCATTTTCATTGACGCCACCTTTGGCCGCGGCGGGCACAGCCGCGCCGTTCTCTCGCGCATCGCCCCGGATGCGCGCCTCATTGCCTTTGACCGTGACCCGGAAGCGATCCGGGCGGCTGCAGCGATCGACGATCCCCGTTTTTCGATCGTTCACGCGCCTTTTTCCGAAATGAAGGAAAAACTTGCGGAACTTGGCGTCACGCAAGTCAAAGGCATTCTCATGGATATCGGCGTCTCGAGTCCCCAAATCGACGAAGCCGACCGCGGTTTTTCATTTCGCATGGACGGGCCGCTCGACATGCGCATGGATACGACCTGCGGATTGACGGCTGCGCAGTGGCTTGCGCAGGCGTCTGAGCCCGATATCGCTCGCGTCTTGCGCGACTACGGCGAAGAGCGCTTTGCTGGGAAGATCGCGCGCGCCATTTGCCGTACGCGTGAAGAAACCCCGATCAAGCGCACGGCGCAATTGGCTGATCTGATAGCCCGCACGGTTCCGAAAAACAAGAACGATTCGGCGCAGCATCCGGCTACGCGCAGTTTTCAGGCGATCCGCATCCAGGTCAACGGCGAACTTGACGAACTCAAGCGTGCGTTGTCAGCTGCCGGCAGCCTGCTGGCGCCCGATGGCGTCCTGGCGGTCATCAGTTTTCATTCGCTTGAAGACCGCATCGTCAAGCGATTCTTGGATGCCGGTGCGCACCCGGACAAGGCCGTCGACTCCCGAATCGCTTTGCCGGCGGATGCTTTTGCGCCGGCGCTTTGGACCGATTTGCGCCGCATCAAGCCCTCAGTCGAAGAGTGCGAAGCCAATCCGCGTGCCCGCAGTGCCGTTTTGCGTACGGCGCAGCGCACTGAGGCTCTCTGGAGCGAGCCCGCAGCGGACGCCGACAAACGCAAGGGAGGGCGCCGATGACTCGCTCGCACACCTTGGCGTTTATTTCGGAGCGTTTCCTTTTTGTGGTTGCGCTCGTTTCTGCGATCGTTTTGATTCTGAGCGCGGGCGCTTTGGTGACGACGCAGTACCGAGTGCGTCTGCTTTTTGTGGAAATCGAGCGCGCCAACGATATGGCCAGAAAATTGGCCGATGACTCAAGCCAATTGGCGCTTGACCTTTCGAAGGCCGCGCTGCCCGCAGCCGTCTCGCGCCGCGCCGGTGAAATGGGCTTTATCGCCGCTGACGTCACCAACACGGTCTTGTTTGAAGTCGAGCCGCAGGTGCTGCTCAAAGAACACATGGAGGTGCGCAAATGACACCTTCTGCATTCTTTGAGCGCATTCGTTCGGCCGTTCTCGCTTTCTGGCGCGAAGATACGTCGCCCAAGAAGCGCCGTACCGACAGTGGCGAAGAGGCGTTGTTGAGCGCTGAAATTTCCGCCACGCGCAGCAAGGTCGTTTTCTGCCTCTTTTTTGTCGGTTTGGTTGCCGTGCTCGGCAAGGCGTTTTGGCTGCAGTGCGGCATCTCGACGGACTTTCTGCAAAAGCAAGGTGAGGCGCGCTATGCCCGCACGCTTCCCGTGCCCGCACAGCGCGGTCAGATTTTCGATCGCAACGGCGTGGTTCTGGCTTCCACCATTCCGGCGCGCAGCGTCTGGGCTGAGCCCGAAGAAGCGCTGAAGCTGACGGACGCTCAGTTCGACCAGCTGGGAGCTCTTCTGGATGAGTCCGGTGCCGCCATTCGCGAACGTTTGCAAGCCCGCAAGAATAAGAGTTTCGTCTACATTGACCGTCAGATTGAAGTCGAAAAGGGTGAGGCGGTACGTGCGTTGCAATTGCCCGGCATTCACGTCAATAACGAAGTGCGCCGCAATTACCCCGACGGTCCGATTTCGGCGCACGTCGTGGGCTTTACCGACTCGGACAACAACGGCCGAGAGGGGGTGGAGCTTGCCAACAACGAAATCCTTTCCGGCAAGCAGGGCTCTCGCCGCGTCATTCGCGACCGACTCGGCCGTATTGTTGAAGACGTTTGGGTGAAGGAAGGTGAAGTCGGTACCGACGTGGTGCTCTCGATCGATTCGCGTCTGCAGTTCATCGCGCATAAGGCGCTTCAGAACGCCGTCGAACGCCATCAGGCCAAGGCCGGCGCCGTTGTTGTGGTGGACGTGCGTACCGGCGAAATTCTTGCGATGAGCAACTGGCCGACGTACGACCCCAACTCCCGCCGTTTCGTGCGCATGGAAAACATCCGCAACCGAGTGCTCACCGATACGTTCGAGCCCGGTTCCACCATGAAGCCCTTTGCGATTGCCAAGGCGCTGGATCTCGGTATCGTGCGTCCGGACACGCTGGTGCAAACGGCTCCCGGAAAACTCACGATCGGCGACAGAACGATCGGCGACACGCACGACTTCGGCATGATCACGGTAAGCCAGGTCGTCTCCAAATCGTCCAACATCGGCACTTCCAAGATCGCGCTGGAAATGCAGCCGCAGACGCTCTGGCAGATGTACAACGACCTGGGGTTCGGTACGCCTCCGCAAACGGGCTTTCCCGGCGCCACGGGCGGTCGGCTGCGACCTGCCAAAAGCTGGCGCCCGATTGAGCAGGCCACCATCAGCTACGGTCACGGCATTTCCGTTTCGCTCATGCAGCTTGTACGCGCTTACACGGCGCTTGCCCGCAATGGCGACGTCATCGATCTGACTTTCCGCCGCACGAGCAAGGAAGCGGTGGGCAAGCAGATCTTCCGACCGGAAGTTGCCCGCCAGATGCGCGCCATGATGGCCGAAACCGTGCAGGCCGGCACCGCCCGCCGCGTCAACGTGCAGGGCTATACGGTGGCGGGCAAAACCGGTACGGCCAACAAGATTGAAAACGGTCAGTACGTCGACAAGTATGTGGCCAGTTTCGTGGGCATGGCTCCCGCCGGTCAGCCGCGTCTGATCGTAGCGGTGATGATTGACGAACCCACGCGTGGCAGTTACTACGGCGGCGCTGTTGCCGCGCCCGTCTTCAACGAAGTCACGGCGGGCGCCCTTCGCTTGATCGGCGTGCATCCCGATGCGGCAGGTTTCGGTGCCGCTCCCGGCATTTTGGTAAGAGGCCAGAGAAATGACTGAGTGTGTATCGGCGCCCTCTTGCGCGCAGTGGCTTCACTACACAGCGGGCGATGAGGCTCGCCTTTGTCTGGACTCGAGAAGACTTGAGCCGGGCGACGTGTTTGTGGCAATCAGGGGCGCCAAGGCCGACGGCTTGAGTTTTGCTCCGGTGGCGGCCGCCCGCCGCGCAAGCTGTATCGTGTGTGAAAAGCGTGATGATGTTCAGCAAAAGTGCGCGGGGCTTCCCTACGCCGAAGTGCCGGATCTGCACGCAAAGCTCGGGCTCATTGCGTCGCTCTACTACGGTGAGCCCTCAAAGACCATGCACGGCATCGCGATCACGGGCACCAATGGCAAGACGAGCACGAGCCACTGGGTGGCTGCGCTCCTTTCGCGTCTGGGCATGAGCACGGCAGCGATCGGTACGGTCGGCACATTTCTCGACGGCAGGCAGATCGAGGAAGCAGGGCTTACGACGCCCGATGCGGCAACACTCCAACTGACCTTTAAAAAGCTCAAGAGCGCTCAAGCACAAGCTTTTGCGCTCGAAGCAAGTTCCATCGGCCTCGTGCGTCACCGCCTTGACGGCACGGCCATCGAAACGGCTGTCTTTACCAATCTCACGCGCGACCATCTGGACTACCACAAGACCACGCAGGCCTATGAAGCGGCCAAAGCGGTGCTCTTCGACTGGCCGGCACTGAAAACCGCGGTGATCAACGCCGACGATGCGGCCGGTCGCCGTTTCATCGCCCGGACGCTTGAGCGCGGCGTGCGCACGATTGCAACGAGCCTCTACGAAGATTGCGTTGTGGACGGATGCGAAATGCTTACCGCCGCACGCATCACGCACGACGAAAGCGGCATGCGCTTTACGCTGTGCTGGCAAGGGAAGTGCCATGAAGTCGCCACCAAGGTGTTCGGTCGCTTTAACGTGAGCAATTTCCTGAGCGCCGCGGGGGCCGCGCTGAGCCTCGGCTTTGACGTGGAAGCGATCTGTCGCGCGCTCGAAACGCTGCACGCGCCTGTCGGAAGACTGCAGAGCGTCACACGGCCGCAGGCGCCGCTTGCCGTTGTGGACTACGCCCACACGCCCGATGCGCTCGAAAAGGTTCTTTGCGCGTTGCGCGAGACGGCTGAAAGCCGCGGCGGCAAATTGATCTGCGTCTTTGGCGCCGGAGGCGATCGCGACGCGGGCAAACGCCCCATCATGGGCGAGACGGCTTCAAAACTCGCCGACGCTTGCGTCATCACGAGCGACAATCCCCGAACGGAAGATCCCGCCGCCATTGCGCGGGCGATCGAAGCCGGGGTGCCGGCGGATCGCAAGCACACCGTGCGTATGGAACTTGATCGCCGCACGGCCATTGTGCAGAGCATTTGCGAGGCGCAAGCCCGGGACGTTGTCCTGATTGCCGGCAAGGGACACGAGGATTATCAGGAAGTCGCCGGCGTGCGGCATCCTTTCGACGATTTGGAAACGGCGCGCGAAGCCTTTAACGAGCGGCACGCGCGTCTGGCACAGAAGAACTGAAGACGAAGATGGTTGGAAAGAACACTTGGACGATGAGCACGCTCGAGCATGCGCTTGCAACGGTCATAGTGCGCACGCTCGGCAACACCACCGGAGCCGATTTGGGCCCGGTGTGCACCGATTCCCGACAGGTGCGGCAGGGAAGCGTCTTTGTGGCGCTCAAGGGTGAGCGCTTCGACGGACACGACTACGCGGCGCAGGCGGCCCGAGACGGCGCAAGCGTCGTGGTGGTTGAGCGTGATACGGGTGCAAGCTGCCCGCAGATCATCGTGCGCGATACGCAAGAGGCGCTCGGGGCTCTCGCCCGCGCCTGGCGCAGTCAGTTTGCGGTGCCGGTAATTTGTGTGGCTGGCAGCAACGGGAAAACCACCACCACGCAGATGATCGCCACGATCCTGCGCTCTTTTGTGGGCGAGTCGCGCGTCGTTGCCACCGAGAAGAACTACAACAACCACATCGGCGTGCCGATGATGCTGCTTCGCTTTGATCGTGAAACCAAAGTGGCGGTCATCGAAGCCGGCATCAGTCATCCCGGCGAAATGGCCAAGCTCGTGAGCTGGATTCGTCCGACCGTGACGGTGATCACCAACGCACAGCGCGAACACCAGGAATTCTTGGACGGCGTGGAGGCTTCCGCGCGCGAAAACGCCTTTGCAATTGTCGCCTTGTCGGCCAAAGGCAAGGCGGTGCTGCCGCAAAAGGACGCCTGCCTGCCGCTGTGGCTTGACTACGCCCGCGCCCGCGGCTGCCAGGTGACGCGCTATTGCGAAGGCGCAAGCCCTACGGCCGATCTGACGACGCGCCGAGAAGGCGACAAGCTCATCATTCAGTGCAAAAACACTCGAATCGAAACGACGCTAGCCATCAGCGGCAAGCACGCCGAACACGATGCGGCCGCTGCGGCCGCGGCGGCGCTTGCCGCGGGGGTGACGCCGGAAGCCGTCTCGCGCGGTCTTGCGCGATTCGAAGCGCTGCCGGGTCGCGGACGACGTCATCAGCTCGCCGGCGGCGCTCTTCTGATTGACGACTCCTACAACGCCAATCCCGACAGTATGCGTGCAGCCATTGACGTGCTCGCCGCACAACCCGCGCCGCGGGTGCTCGTTGCCGGCGACATGGCCGAAACAGGCGAACAACACGTCGAGTTTCATGCCGAGATCGGACGCTATGCCAAGCAAAAGGGCATTGACCGATTTTTGGCAACGGGGCCCGACATGGCTCACGCGGTGCAGGCCTTCGGTGCAGCGGGACGCCATTATGATGCCACCGACATGCTGCTTCGGGCCGTGCGCGAAGCCGTTCGTACGCCCGCGAGCGTTCTGGTGAAGGCGAGTCACTCCCAACGGCTTGATCGGGTCGTGGAAAGCCTTTTGAAGGATCCCGGCACGGCGCAGTAAACACAAAGACCGTCAACGCAGACGGCGTACAATTCGATCTTTTTTCAGGCAAAGCGGGCGACAAGGAAACGTCCGCACTGGTTGGTCCCGATGCTTTTGTATATTTTTCAGTGGCTTTCCGAAGACATTCGGTTTTTCTCCGTCTTTAACTATCTGAGTTTAAGGGCGGTGCTGGCGGCGCTTACCGCCATGGCGATCGGATTTGCCGCGGGACCGGCCGTGATTGCGCGCCTGCGCGCCATGAAGATCGGTCAGGCGGTGCGCGGCTACGGCCCCAAAAGCCATCTTGTCAAAGACGGCACGCCCACGATGGGCGGCGCGTTGATTCTGGTTGCGATCGGCATTTCGACGCTTTTGTGGATGGATCTCTCCAACCGCTTCGTGTGGGTGGTGCTCTTCGTGACGCTGGGTTACGGCGCAATCGGGTGGACCGACGACTATCGCAAGGTCGTGCACCACAATCCCGAAGGCATGAGTGCCCGCGAGAAGTTTGCCTGGCAGAGCGTGATCGGCCTGATTGCCGCCGTCTATCTTGCCTTTACTCTGTCGATGCCGGAAGAAGCGGGCGTCTGGTCGGCCATCTGGGCCTGGATCAAGAGCGGATTTACGTTCAGTTCTCCGGGCAAACTGTGGCTGACGGTGCCGTTTTTCAAGCAGATCGCTTTCCCGTTCGGCGTATTCGGCTTCGTGATTTTCACCTATATCGTGATCGTGGGGACGTCGAATGCCGTCAATCTCACCGACGGTCTGGACGGTCTGGCGATTCTGCCCTGCGTGATGGTGGGTTCCGCCTTGGGCATCTTTGCCTATGTGGTGGGCCGTCCCGACTATGCCGATTACCTCTACTTCGAATATATCCGCGGTGCGGGCGAGCTCGTGGTCGTCTGCGCGGCGCTTGCGGGGGCCGGTTTGGCATTTTTGTGGTTTAACTGCTATCCCGCGCAGGTCTTCATGGGCGACGTGGGCGCTTTGGCGCTGGGCGGCGCTCTGGGGACCATCGCCGTGATCACGCGCCAGGAAATCGTGCTTGCCATCATGGGCGGCATCTTTGTGGTCGAAACGCTTTCGGTGATGATTCAGACGACGTACTTCCGTCTGACGCACGGCAAGCGCGTCTTCCTGATGGCGCCGATTCACCATCATTTCGAACTCAAGGGCTGGAAAGAAACGCAGGTGGTGGTTCGTTTTTGGATCATCACGTTTGTCCTGGTGCTCATTGGTCTGTCTACCCTTAAAATTCGCTGATCAATCAGCCGATTAAAGACAAGCGGACGCGCCGTCGGCCGGCACAGGCGGCGGCGCGTTTGCACTAAAGAGAGGAAGCTGTGGCGCATATTCGCTTGGAAAACGGACGCAAGGCGTTGGTGCTCGGATGCGGCACGTCGGGAGCCGCAGCGGCTCGCTTTTTGCATTCCCGCGGTTGGCAAACCACGATCGTTGACGGCGCATCTCACCCTTCGGGGCTCAAGCTTTTTGAGTCTGACGCTTCCAAACCTCGGTTCGTCCGCTCGGACTTCGACGTGTCGCTCATTGCCGACGGCATTGATCTGTTGGTGTTGAGTCCTGGCCTGTCGCCTGAATTTTCCAAGGCGGCTCCGCTTGTCACAGCCGCGCGCGAACAAGGCGCCGAGGTCGTGGGCGAAATCGAACTCTTTGCGCGAGAACTCAAGCGCCTGGAAAGCTACCGCGCCTACAAGCCCATCGTGATCGGCATCACTGGCACCAACGGCAAGACCACCACCACTGTGCTCACGAGCAAAATGGCTGCCGCCAGCCGCTCGACTGTTGTGGCCGGCAACATCGGTCCGAGTGCTCTGATGGAGCTTGACCGCCATCTGCAGGACAACACGCTGCCTGACGTATGGGTGCTGGAACTCTCAAGCTTTCAATTGCAGACCACGACGAGCCTCAATTGCACGGCCGCCGCCTTTTTGAATCTCACCGAAGATCACGTGGACTGGCACGGCTCGATGGCGGCCTACGAAGCGGCCAAAACAAAAATCTTCTCTGATCGCACGCTGCGCGTGCTCAATCGCGACGATGAGGCTTGCATGCGCGCCTTCATGCCCGAGAACTCGGTGAGTTTCGGCGACTCGGCTCCCGAGGCCGACGGCCAGTGGGGTATCGTAAGCGAAGAGGGCGTGGAGTGGCTTGCACGCAAGGCGCGCCTCGCCGTGCAGTGGAAAAGTGAAAAGAAAGCGGCGCTTTTTGGCGAAACTTCGTCGCTCGAACTTTTAATGCCCGTCGAGGCATTGCGTATCCGGGGGCGCCACAACGCCATGAATGCGCTTGCCGCGCTTGCCCTGATCGAAGCCGTGGGACTTCCTCTGGGAGCTGCGCTTCAGGTGCTCAAAACCTATGAAGGCGAAGCGCATCGCGTGCAGCCCGTGTTGTCGGTAAACGGCATCGAATTCATCGACGACAGCAAAGGCACCAACGTCGGGGCCGTCAAGGCAGCTCTCAAAGGTCTGGGCAAGTCCGGCCGCCGCGTGAGCATCATTTTGGGCGGTGACGGCAAGGGACAGGACTTCTCTCCTTTGGCAAAGGCTTTGGCTCAATATGCCGACTACGCCGTGCTCATCGGGCGCGATGCCGACAAGATTAAAGAGGGAGTCGCCGCAAGCGGAATTTGCCTGGAAAATGCCGGCACCGACTTTGAAGCGGCCGTTCAGATGGCCTTTGATCACGCGCCCGAGGGCGGCGTCGTGCTGCTGTCGCCTGCCTGCGCAAGCTGGGACATGTTTGCCAACTATGCCGAGCGCAGCGCGCGCTTTGTGACGAAGGCAAAAGAAATTGCCGCGCGCGTTTCCGGCAGCAAACGGGAGTTTGACTGATGGGGCTCTTTTCACGCAAGGAAACCCCGCAGGCGCCCGTCTATCGCGCCTGGGCCGATGAGCCGGTTCTAAGGGGGCGGACCACGAACATGCGCGCCGACGGATACGACCCGGCCGTGGTGTTCATCACGCTTGGGCTGCTTGCCATGGGCGCGCTCATGGTCTATTCGGCTTCGATTTCCTTGGCCGACAGCCCCCGCTACAACACAACGCAATATCACTTTTTGCTGCGGCATCTGAGTTCGATTGCGCTGGGCATCGTGGCGGCCTACGCCGTCTGCCGCATTCCGATGCGCGTGTGGTACAAGCTTGCGCCATGGCTTATGGCGGCAGCCGTCCTGTTTCTCATTGCGGTGCTGGTGCCCGGTGTCGGCAAGTCCGTCAACGGTTCAAGACGCTGGATCAATCTGGGGCTCATGAATCTGCAGGTCACCGAGTTTGCCAAGTTTGCGATTTTGCTCGGGGCCGCCGCCTTTACCGTGCGCCGTCAGGACTACATGCACTCGTTCAGTAAGGGGCTGGGGCCAATGGCGCTCGTGATGTGTATGGTGGCCGGCCTCATCAGTCTGCAGCCTGACTTGGGCGCCATCATGGTGACCGTGGCAATCGCCATGGGCGTGCTCTTTTTGGGTGGCCTCAATCTGCGCATCTTCGTGGTGGTGTCCATCGCCGTGGTGGCGGTGGTGACACTCATGATTTACGACTCGCCGTGGCGACTGCAGCGTGTGATGGCGTATCTCGATCCCTGGAGCAGCGACTATGCGCTCAATAAGGCCTACCAGCTGAGTCACTCGCTGATTGCTTTCGGCCGCGGAGAACTGCTCGGGGTGGGGCTGGGTGCTTCCGTTGAGAAACTGCATTATCTGCCTGAAGCGCACACCGACTTCATTTTGGCCGTGTTGGGCGAGGAGCTGGGCTTTGTAGGCGTCACGGGCGTCTTGATCGGCTATTACTGTTTCGTACGCCGCGCGTTTGCCATCGGTCGACAGGCCATCAAGCTCGATCGCGTGTTTTCCGGTCTTGTGGCCGAGGGTGTGGGCATCTGGATAGGCATTCAAGTGGTGATCAACGCGGGCGTCGCTACGGGACTTTTGCCCACCAAGGGGCTGACGCTTCCGCTGATGAGCTACGGCGGCTCGTCGTTGCTCTTTACGCTGGCCGCCGTAGGGTTGCTTTTGCGTGTGGACCGAGAAAACCGTATTCTCATGCGCGGCGGCAAGGTGTAGCGAAAACACTTTCAGGTACAGAATTTTTTAGGTAGGAACGAGAAAAAAATGAGCGGGAAGAAATTGGTGATTGCGGCGGCCGGCACCGGCGGGCATGTGATGCCGGGCTTGGCTGTGGCCCGAGAGATGCGACGCCGCGGCTGGGACATTGAGTGGATCGGCACGCAGACCGGTATGGAAGGCGGTCTGGTCGGGCGTGATGACATCGTTTTTCACGGGCTGGATTTCCGCGGCATGCGCGGCCGCGGTCTCTCGGGCTTGGTCTCGGGCGCCATCAAGCTTGTGAAGTCGACCCATGCAGCCAAGAAGCTTTTTGCACAGATGCGCCCCGATGTGCTTTTTACCACCGGCGGCTACATTGCCGTTCCCGTGTGCAAGGGAGCCGAAAGCGTCAAGACGCCGATCGTGCTGATGAACTGCGACGCCGACATTTTGATGAGCTCTAAGATTGTGCTCGATAAGGCCAAGCTCGTTGCCTGCGGCTTTGCCGGCAGCGCCCGCAGCGCCTCCAACGATAAGGGGCGCATCACGGGCAACCCCGTGCGCGCGGAAATCGAAGCTCTGCCTGCGCCTGAAGAGCGCTTGAGCGGCCGTACCGGCCCGATGAAGTTGCTCGTGTTCGGCGGCAGTCTCGGCGCCAAGGTGCTGAACGAAACGGTGCCCGAGGCGCTTGCGATGTTTGACGAAGACAAGCGTCCGACCGTACTGCATCAGACGGGCAAGGGCAACGTCGAGGCCGTCAAGGCGCGCTACGAACAGTTGGGTATTCAGGCCGAAGTGGTGGAATTCATCCATGACATGGATAAGGCCTATCTTGAGAGCGACGTGGTGATCTGCCGCTCCGGCGCGATGACCGTGAGCGAAATCTGCGCTGCGGGTGCCGCTTCCGTCTTGGTGCCCTTTGTGGTGAAGACCACTCAGCATCAGCTCGGCAACGCCCGTTATATGGCCGGCCACGATGCGGCCGTTCTGCTTGAGCAGTCTCAGCTCACCAAAGAACACCTCTTTGGCGTGTTGATGGGTCTGAAGCGCGACCGCATCCTGCAGCTGGCGCACAACGCCAGAAGCCTTGCGCGCGCCAATGCCGTCAACGCCGTGTGCGACATGATCGAGGAAGCGGCCCGATAAGCAGGCTGGAGAAAGAAAAATGAAGTTTGTCGTCAAACACATTCACTTCGTAGGCATCGGCGGCACGGGCATGTGCGGCATTGCCGAAGTCCTTTTGAACCTCGGTTATACGGTAAGCGGCTCGGACCTGTCGCAAAGTCCCGTCACGGAACGCCTGCAGCATTTGGGCGCCACGATCTACCAGGGGCATTGCAAGGAAAACATCGACGGGGCCGACTGCCTTGTCGTCTCTTCGGCAGTGCACGAAAGCAACCCCGAAGTGCAGGCCGCGCGCAAGGCCAACATTCCCGTGGTGCCGCGCGCCGTGATGCTTGCCGAACTCATGCGCCTGCGCCGGGGCATTGCCATTGCCGGTACGCACGGCAAGACCACGACGACGTCGCTGACCACTTCGATGCTCGCAGCAGGAGGGCTTGATCCCACCTACGTGATCGGCGGGCGTTTGAACAGTTCCGGCGCCAACGCCAAACTTGGTACGGGCGAATACATTGTTGCCGAGGCCGACGAGTCGGACGCGAGTTTTCTCAATCTGTCGCCCGTGATCGCTGCGGTCACCAACATTGACCAGGATCACATGGACACCTACGGGCACGATTTCGTCCGTTTGAAGAAGGCCTTCATCGACTTCATCGGTCGTCTGCCCTTTTACGGCGTGGCGGTGCTGTGCACCGACGACAAGAACGTTGCCTCGATCGTGCCCATGATCAGCCGCCGCGTGGTGGCCTACGGTTTGAATCCGGAAGCCGAGGTGCGCGCCATTGACGTGCGAAGCGAGGGCACGCGCATGCGCTACACGATTCTGCGCAAGGGCCATGATCCTTTGCCCGTGGTGCTCAACCTTCCCGGCATGCACAACGTGGTCAATTCGCTTGCGGCCGTGGCCATTGCCACGCTTGTGGGCGTAAGCGACGAAGCCATCGTGCGGGCGCTCGCCGAATTCACGGGCGTGGGCCGCCGCTTTGCGCAGTACGGCGAAGTGCCCGTCGATCCCGATCACCCCGAAAAAGGAACCTTTACGCTCGTGGACGATTACGGACACCATCCGCACGAAATGGCCGCAACGATTGCCGCTGCGCGCGGCGCATGGCCCGAAAAGCGCCTGGTTCTTGCCTTCCAGCCGCATCGCTACACGCGCACGCGCGACTGCTTTGAAGACTTCATCAAGGTGCTCTCGCAGGTCGACCGTCTGGTGCTCGCTGACGTGTATCCTGCCGGCGAAGACCCCATTCCGGGCGCTTGCGGCCGCGACCTCGCGCGCGTGCTCAGACTCAACGGCTGTGACGGGCTCGTTTTCTGCGAAAGCGCGGCCGAAATGCCGCAGGCTGTTCGCTCGATCGTGCAGGCGGGCGACGTGGTGCTCACGATGGGGGCGGGCAATGTGGCGCGCGTGCCGCAGGCACTCTCCGGCAAGATCATTTAACGCAAAGGAATAAAAAGAATGGATTTCGCAGCAACGATTGATCCCAAGTCTTTGGGCCGCGTCGCGGTGTTGATGGGAGGCTTTAGCAGCGAGCGCGAGGTGTCGCTTTCCAGCGGCTCGGGCGTTCTGAAGGCTTTGCAGGACGCCGGATGCGACGCGCATAAGGTTGATCCGGCCGAGACAGACCTCATGACGTTGCGCGGTCAGTACGACCGAGCGGTGATTTCGCTGCACGGCCGCTTCGGCGAAGACGGCTGCGTGCAGGGGGTGCTGGAGTACCTCCGGATCCCGTACACGGGTGCGGGTGTACGCGCCAGTGCCCTTACGATGGATAAGGACACGACGCGTCGCGTCTGGGCGCAGTCGGGCATTCCCGTTGCCAAGGGTTTTGTGGCAACGAGTCCTGATCAGGCGCAGGAAATTTTGGACACACTCGGAGGCGACGTTGTGGTCAAGCCTTCCGGCGAAGGCTCGTCGGTGGGTGTGTACAAACTCAAGGACGCTTCCGTGGAAGAGATTCGTGAGGCGCTCGCGCAGGCTTTGCGTTTTGACGACAAGGTGCTTGTTGAAGAGCGCTGGTTCGGGCGGGAGCTTACGATTGCCGTTTTGGGCGGCAAGGCCCTTCCGATCATTGAAATCAAGGCGCCCGAAGGCAATTACGACTACCAGAACAAGTATTTCGGCGACGTTGTGAAGTACGAGTGCCCCGCGCAGTTGGATGAGACCGTGACGCAGAACGTTCTTTCGGCCTGCGAAGCGGCCTTTGCGGCGATCGGCGCCCGTGGCTGGGGACGCATTGACGCGATGCTGCGCGAAGACGGCAGCTTCATTTTGCTGGAATTCAATTCGAGTCCCGGCATGACGCCGCACAGCCTCGTGCCGATGGCCGCGAGAGCCGTGGGCATGGATTATCAGAAGCTTTGCCTGTGGCTTGCCGCACACGCCGCGCTCGACGGCGCGGCGCGCCGCTGAGTTAAGGAGGTCGGTGCGTGAAGCTTGCCCGATCGCTTGTCCGAGGAAGCGGCCTGATTGCGGCGCTTGCGGTGCTGGGATTTCTGACCTGGATCGTCGTGCGTTCTCCTTTTCTGGACATCAAGACCATTGAGGTTCGAGGTCCGGTGGAGGCAAGCGGCCTGCAGGAAGTGACCCGGACGGTCGAAGGCGCCCTGTCGGGCAATATTCTGACGGCCGACATCTGCGCCGTCAAACAGGCGGTGGAAGGCATCGCCTGGATCAAGTCGGCCTATGTCTCGCGTCTGTGGCCGGATTCGCTTTACATCGAAGTCAAGCGCCATCAGTCGGTTGCGATCTGGGAGGACGGGCGTCTGGTAAGCGAAGACGGCGTCTTATACATCAGCAACGACGAGCCCATCGAACGGCTTTTGCAGCTTCCCGCCTTTTCGGGCGACCCGCAGTACGTCGAGCAGGCCGTGCGCTATCTGCCGCACTTTAACGAGGAAGTCAAGCGCATCGGTGCGCGCGTCAAAGCCGTAAAGGCGACGTTTCGCGGCAGCTGGTCGGTGGTGCTTGAGTCGCCTCAGTTCGACTCGATGGAAATCGAGCTCGGACGTGCACTGACGCAGGGCGGTCCCATCAATCGACTGCGACAGGTGCTCGACAGCATGGATCGGGTCGTGGCGATGCTGAAGGCCTATCCGGAGCGAATCGACGCACGATACAAAAACGCGTTTGCCGTGCAGCTGCCGCCTCAAGCCTACGTCGCCGCGCAAACCAATCCTGCCGACAAGACGGCAAAACCCGCTACCAACTCTTCGAAGACTCGAGGCCGTTAACGTCATGGAAACCGTACAGCAAAGTTCAACCGTCGCCGCGCTCGACATCGGTTCGGAAAAGATTTCGGTGGCCGTGGCCGACGCTTCCGAAGGCGGAGAACTCACGCTTTTGGGGTTCGGCAAGGTCCCCTCGCTCGGCATCCAGCACGGCAGCGTGCAGGATGTGGAGCTTGCCGTGGAATCGATTCGCGCGGCCGTTGCCGAAGCCGAGCAGACGTCGCGGCGTAAGGTGACCACGGTTTCGGTGGCGCTTACCGGCAAACACCTTCACAGCATCAACAAGGTGGGGCAGGTGGTGCTGCCCGACGCCGAAGTCGACAGCGCTGCCGTTAAGCGAGTCACGCGCCTGGCCATGGCCTTTGATCCCAAGGTCGAGGGGCAGAGTCAGGACGATCGACTGGTGTCGCACGTCGTCAAAGGCTATACGCTTGACAACGACGACGTGATGATCGATGACCCGATCGGCATGGTCGGAAGCGTCATCAAGGCGCACGTGCATCTGGCAATCGGTTCGGACAGCGTCGTGCAAAACCTTGTGAAGTGCATCCGTCGAGCGGGACTCGATATCGAAGGCCTGGTGCTGCAGCCCTGGGCGAGTGCCGCGGGCGTTCTCACGCCCACCGACAAGGAACTCGGCGTTGTGGTTCTCGACATCGGTGCGGGCACGACGGACATCTCCTGTTGGGAAAAGGGACAGGTGGAATTTACGGCTGTCGCAGGCATGGGCGGCAACACCATTCAGAGGGACATCGCTGCAGTGCTCGGCTGCAACATGAGCGACGCCGAAGACATCAAGCTCACCTACGGCCACTGGCCGCTTCGTCCGGAAGACGCCTATGAAACGGTGCGCTATACGAGAGAGTCGACCGGCGAACCCGATTCCTGTTCGTGCGAAAAAATTGTGATGACCGTTGAGTCAAGGCTCACGGAAATGTTTAAAGTTATCGCCCGCACGTACCTCAGTCCTGACGGCTGGAACCTGAGAGCCTCGGCCGGCATCGTGCTCACCGGCGGCGTGGCCCGAATGCCGGGTGTTGCCGAGCTTGCGCATCATGTGCTGGGCTTGCCCGTTCGTGTGGGGATGCCGCTCATGCAAAGCGACGCGAGCATCGGTCTGGTGAGCCCGGAAGACGCAACGGTCGTGGGAGTGTTGACGGAAACGGTGCGTCGTCGCCGTCTGTCCGGCGCGGAAAAGCGATCCGACGGGACCTTTTCGGGGCTGCTGGCGCAATTGAAACGCATTGTGTTCGGAGATTTCTCCGGTTAAAGAATAAAAAAAGAGAGGGAGTCAAAATGGCAAAAATTCTGATCGTTGACGGCGGCGTGCCGTTTCACGGTGTGGGAGGAACGCTCAATCACAGCTACGCTGAGCTCGCGCAAAAGACCCTGAGCGCCATGGGCCACGAAGCGACGATCACGCGCGTGGATGCGCAATGGAAGGCCGCTGAAGAAGCCGACAAGTTCAAGGCGGCCGACGCGGTGATTCTGACGTTTGCCGCCTGGTGGATGGGAACTCCTTGGCAGGTGAAGCAATACATCGACGAAGTGTTCTGTGCCGGTCTTTCCGTGGGCGGCGACGGTCGCACCCGTACCGATCCCGCGCACAACTACGGCCGCGGCGGCGTGCTCACCGACAAGAAGTACATGCTTTCCATCACCTGGAATGCGCCTCTGAACGCCTTTGTCGATCCCGGGGAATTTTTCGGCGGCGTCGGCATCGATGCCGTTCTGCTGCCTGTGCACAAGGCCTTCCAATTTATCGGTATGAAGAACATCGGCAAGACCTTCATGGCCAACGATGTGATCAAGAACCCGACGCACGCTGAAGATTTCGCGCGCTTTGAAGCGACGCTGAAGGAAAATTTCGCCGCCCTCTGAGGCACGCCTGATCTTTCGTTATTTTGAAAAGAGCTGCAGGATTTTTTCTGTTCTGCAGCCTTTTCGCGTCTATCGCTCCGTACTTTTCGTTATCTATGTCGACTCCGGTACTGCACAAGACAGGTTTCCGAGCCTGGCTTCCGATCATTGCGCTTGCCTTTGCCGCCTTTGTTTTCAACACGAGCGAATTCCTGCCCGTGGGGCTGCTCCCCGACATTGCCTCCAGCCTCAACGAGACGGTGCCTTTCACCGGTCTCATCTTGACGGGTTACGCCTTTGTGGTGGCGATCATGTCGCTGCCGCTCACGATCGTTACGGCTCGTTTTGAGCGTCGCAAACTGCTCTTGGTGTTGCTCTTTGTTTTTTCGCTGTGTCACTTCGTGGTGCCATGGGTGGAGAGTTTTGAGACGCTTTTTGCGGCCCGTGTCGGCGTGGCGCTCACGCATTCGATCTTCTGGTCGATCATGACGCCGCTTGCCGCCCGTGTGGCACCGCACGGCAAGCGAGCCGTCGGACTGGCCGCCGTAATGGGCGGCACCATTGTGGCGACAGTGTTGGGCGTTCCGATCGGAACAAACCTCGGCCACCTCTTTGGCTGGCACATGTCGTTTTTCATCATCGGCATCGGTTCGGCTTTGGTGTTCGTGGTGATTTTCTTTGTCCTGCCGGTTTGCGAAGCCACCCACGCCGGGTCGCTGAAGAGTCTGCCGGTGATCTTGAAGCGCCCGGGTCTGCAGCAGCTCTATCTCCTGACGGTCGTGACCGTGCTTGGTCAATTCACGGCTTACTCGTACCTCAATCCGATTCTGGCGACCGCGGGCGGCTTGGACGAAGGCATGATTGTCACCATGCTTTTTGTCTTCGGTATCGCCGGCATCATCGGTACCGTCGTTGCTTCCAAAACGGTGGACAAGCATGTTGAGACGACGCTTTTGAGTGCCATGGTGATTATGTGCATTTCGCTTGCGTTGCTGACGGTCACAGCCGCCCATACGCCGAGTCTGTCTGTGCTGATCATCTGTTGGGGCGCTGCGATGACGGCGGTTTGCCTCGCCTTCCAAACGGTGCTCTTGACGGTTGCTCCTGATGCGGCAGACGTTGCCGCATCGCTATATTCGGGTATTTTCAATGTCGGCATCGGCGGCGGGGCTTTCATCGGCAGCCGTGTGTCCGAAGCGGCGGGATTCATGCCGGTCGCCTATGTCGGTGCGGCCATCGTGGGCGTCTCGCTACTGAGTTTGCTTGTTGTAAAACTCAAAACAGGCAAGTGGCTGTTGGGCGAACAAACGGGACATAAAGTGGGTGAGCCGGTACACGAAAGTCATTGATGTGAAAGCAGTATTTCAAAAAAAATACCCGTTTCGGTATAATACGAAAATATACTGAATCGGGTATTTTTTTCCATGGAAATTTCCACCAGAACAACAATGATGCTGCGCACTCCGCCGGCAGTCTCGGTGTGGCTCAAAGCCAAACGGCGAGAGAGAGGCATGACGCAAAGCGAGCTTGCACAAAAAGCCGGTGTGACGCAGCGGCTGGTATCGGATTTTGAGCGCGGAAAGGTTGATATTCGGGTCGACACACTTTGTCGACTCTTTATTGCGCTGGATCTGTGTCTGTCGGGTATTGATGAGCGTCTGGCGTGCGAAAACGAAGATGCGCCGGAATGGTAAAAATACCGACGGAAACATATCTCCGCGATGTTGGTAGCTCGCGCTTGATTACAGATAGCGTCCTGTGCGGCTATCCGGACAATTTTTAACGGCAGAAACGGAGCCCGCAGTTACAACGCGCCCGCCCGCTTCGCCGCCCTCGGGCCCCATGTCGATGATCCAGTCGGCATTGCGGATAACGTCCAGGTCGTGCTCGATCACCACCACCGTCGCCCCGTTTTCAATCAAGCGGTTGATGACGCCGAGCAGTGTCTCGACGTCAAGCGGGTGCAGTCCGATCGTGGGTTCGTCAAAGACAAAGACCGTGTCGCTTTGAGCGCGCGTCATTTCGCCCGCAAGCTTTAAGCGCTGCGCTTCGCCACCCGATAGATTGGGTGTGGCTTCGCCCAGCGTCAAGTACCCGAGGCCGAGTGAAGCCAGCGTTTCGAGACGTCGGCAGACGGTGGTGAGCCCGGCGCAGGCGTGCAGGGCCGTATTGATATCCATGGCCATCAGTTGCGGTAGCGTATGGAGTTCTCCGTTTTTGTTTTCGAACTCCACACGGTGTGCCAAAAGACTGTAGCGGCTTCCGCGGCAATCGGGACAGTCGATGTTGACGTCGGGCAGGAATTGAACGTCCAGATTGACTTCTCCCGTGCCGTCGCAGGTCGGGCAGCGCAGTTTGCCGGTGTTGTAGGAAAAATCGCCCGCCTTAAATCCCTGATCTTTGGCGTCCTGCGTTTTGGCAAAAACCTTGCGCAGCTCATCGTGTACGTTGGCATAGGTGGCGACGGTCGAGCGCACGTTGATGCCGATCGGAGAGGCGTCAATGAGCTTGACGGCGGAAATGCCCGGAGCCTCAATGTTTGTGACGTGCTCCGGCAGCGCACGGTTGTTGACAAGCGACAAAAGTGCCGGAACAAGACTTTCGAGTACCAACGTGGTTTTGCCGGAACCGGAAACGCCGGTAACCACGGTAAGACGCCCTTTGGGAATCCGTACGTGCAGAGGTTTGACCGTGTGAATCGCTTTGGTCTTGAGGTCAATAGTACCGAGTGAAAAAACGTCGGACTCCGGAACCGGCGTGCGAACGCAAACGCTTTTTCCTGCCAGAAACGGCCCGATAAAGGATGCCGGATCGCAAGAGAGATTCTTTACGCTGCCTTGAGCAATGAGGCGACCGCCCGCAGCGCCCGCACCGGGGCCCATTTCGATCAGATGGTCGGCTGCGGAGAGAATCTGCACATCATGATCGACGAAGACGACGGAATTGCCGTCGGCGACCAGATCCTTCATCACGGCCAGAAGTCCCTCGATATTGCCCGGGTGCAAGCCGATGGAGGGTTCGTCCAGCACGTAGAGAACGCCGGTGGTGCGGTTGCGCACGGCACGCGCAAGCTGCATACGCTGCCGTTCGCCTGTTGAAAGGGTGGACGCGGCTCGATCAAGCGAAAGATAACTCAAGCCCAGATCACAGAGACGCTTGGCATTTTCCAAAAAAGACTCGCAGATGCTCTGCGCCATCGGACGCATTTCTTCGGGGACGGAAGCGGGAACCGCTTTGACCCAGTCGATGAGTTCGGACAGAGGTTTGCAGCAGGCTTGAGCAAGATTGATGCCGTTTAAAAGCGGCGCGCGGGCTTTTTCCGAGAGACGTGTACCGCCGCAGTCCGGACAAGCGTCTTCCTTGAGAAACTTCGCCACGCGCTTCATGCCGGATTCGTCCTTGACTTTGGCAAGCGCATTTTCAACGGTGTAGACCGCGTTGAAGTACGTGAAGTCAAGCTCAACAGGATTGGAGTTTTTGCCGCCCTTGTAGAGGATGTGCTTTTTCTCCGCCGGGCCTTCAAAGACGATTTTCTTTTCCTTGTCAGTCAGGTCCTTGAAAGGCACGTTCGTGCGCACGCCCATTTCGCGGCAGACGTCGACCATGAGCGACCACATGAGCGAACCCCAAACGACGACTGCGCCTTCTTCAATGGTGAGGTTCTCGTCCGGAACCAATGTACTGCGATCCACGGTACGAACGATTCCGGTGCCGCTGCAAGTGGGGCAGGCGCCCGCACCGTTAAAGGAGAGATCTTCGGCCGAAGGACCGTAAAAGCGGGCTCCGCAGGCCGGGCAGACGAGCTCTTTTTCTGCGGCCACCAAAAGGGAGGGGGGAACATGGTGGCCGTTGGGGCAAACGTGGCTCGCCAAGCGTGAGAACATCAGGCGCAGGCTGTTGAGCAATTCCGTCGAGGTGCCGAATGTGCTGCGGATGCCCGCAATGCCGGGACGCTGACGCAAGGCCAAGGCGGCAGGCACATGCAACACTTCATCGACGGTCGCTTTGGATGCCATCGTCATGCGGCGCCGCGTGTAGGTTGAGAGTGAATCGAGATAACGGCGAGAGCCTTCGGCATAGAGGACCCCCAGCGCCAACGACGACTTGCCGGAACCCGAGACGCCTGCGATGCCGACGATTTGGTGTAATGGCACCGACACGTTGATGTCTTTGAGATTGTGGACGCGTGCGCCGCGAATGTCGATCGTTTGAATGTTGGCCATGATGTTGCTTTGCTCGGAAGGGGACGACTATGAAGTCGTGGCATCGTTACTTTATCGCGCGCTGTGTTGTAATGGTGTTTTTGCGGAAAAATGTGTTTTCATAGCGTGGATTTTCACGGAAAAATGTGAGAAAAACGTGCGAAAAATCCTGGAAAAATGTGGAAAACATATTAAAATTCCTTGAAAATCAAGGGGAAATACGATGCGGCGTACCGCGTTTGAAGATTTGGCAGCCTGGAAGGAAAGTCCGGACCGAAAACCATTGGTGATTCGCGGAGCGCGTCAGGTGGGCAAGACGTGGTTGATGCGTCAGTTTGGTCGAGACTGCTATAAGAGCGTTGCCTATTTCAATTTCGACGAAGACGTCAATTTATCCTCCGTTTTCGAAGTGAACAAAGATCCGCACCGTATCGTTGAGTTGTTGTCGCTGATCGCAGGCGAGAAAATCTTGCCGCGTGACACACTCATCGTCTTTGACGAGGTTCAGGAGTGCTCTGCAGCACTCAATGCGCTCAAGTATTTCAAAGAAAAAGCAAACGACTATCACGTGATGACTGCCGGCAGTTTTCTGGGAACGCTTCTGGCTCAGCCCAAGTCTTATCCGGTCGGAATGGTCAATCTTCTTGACCTCTACCCTCTTTGTTTCGACGAATTTCTGGAAGCTACCGATCCGGATCTCTTTGCCTACTATCGAAGCATTCGGAAGAACCAACCAATCGAGGAGCTTTTTCACCGACGCCTGCTTGAAGCATTCAACCATTATTTGATCATCGGCGGCATGCCTGAGTGCGTGGCGTCTTGGGTTCAGAACAAGGATCCGGTCAAAGTGATGCGGATTCAACGTGAGCTGATCGAAATCTACGAGAACGAATTCTTCAAGCACAACGGAAAAATCAACAGCGGTCGCATTTTGCTGGTCTTCCGAAGCATCGTGTCTCAGCTAGCCAAAGCCAACGAAAAGTTTATGTACGGTACCGTGCGTGAAGGCGCGAGAGCCAGAGATTTCGAAGAAGCCATCGAGTGGTTGGTTTCGGCCGGCATGCTCAACCGCGTTTGTAACACGGTTAAGCCCGAGCATCCGTTGCCGGCCTTTGACAAGACGGACCAATTCAAGCTCTTTTTGTTCGACACGGGGCTTTTGAAGTGCATGGCAGGCATTGACAATGCGGCGATTCTGCTCAAAAGCGACTATCAGTTCAAAGGTCCGTTGACGGAGAACTATGTGCTGCAGCAATTGCAAGGCTTTTTTGAGGTTGCGCCTCGTTATTACGCGAACAAGTATGGAGAAATCGACTTCGTTTTGCAGAACGGAACCGAAATCATCCCGGTCGAAGTCAAGGCAGGAGAAGATAAATCGGCCCCGTCGTTCAAACGCTACATTGCCGAATATGAACCGGAACAGGCAATACGCTTTTCCAAGCGCGGTTATCGCACAGACGGTTCGATAACCAATATTCCGCTCTATCTCGCGCGCAAAACAAAGGATCTGTTGTGAACAGAAACGAGAAGACACTCTTGCCCCCATGCTCGATTGAAGTGGATCGCACAACGTGGTCTTTGCCGAACTTGGTTGCGCACCGAGGCTCGGGCTTTTTAGCGCCCGAAAACACGCTTGCCGCGTTTACGACGGCAAAAGAGTTCAGCTGCCGAGCCGTGGAGTTTGACGTACAGCTCACGGCCGATGGCGAGCTTGTTCTGAGTCACGATGCAAAACTCGGACGAGTCATCGACGGGGTCGGTTTTGTCGGAGAACTATCCGCAGCTGACCTGAAGTTGCTCCGCGTACGAAATCCGCGTCAGCCACAGCAAGACTCGGTACCGGTCTGTTTTCTGCAGGAGGCCGTTGAGGCTTGCAACTCATTGAAGTTGGCAATGAACATGGAGCTCAAATCGATAGCCGGGCGAGAGGAAGAATTGGCGGAACGTGTTGCGGAGTTTTTTAAAAAAACGCAGCTGACCGTTCCTCTCCTGGTGTCGAGCTTCTCCGTCGAGTGCTTGACGGCGTTTCTCAACAGAAGTCCCGGAACGCCGTGCGGCTTTTTGTTTGAAGACCCGAAGTGCGATTGGCTGGCGTTGGCGCGAAAGCTTAAGCTGCAGACGGTTCATCCGCACAAAGACCTAGTGACGCCGGAGTTGATTGAAACCGCGCACGCGCACGGCTGGGGTGTGATGGCTTGGACGGTCGACGACGTCCGAGAAGCTATGGCGCTCAAGCAAATCGGGACGGATGCCATTTGCACAAACCGTCCCGACCTGTTGAAGGGAATTTTTTAGAGCTGCTTTTCGATGAGCACCGGTCCGGCCGGTCCGAGCAGATAGCGTGTATCGGAGCGCGGGCGGAAGGACTTCAGCACCACAAAACCCGGAGCCATCTTCGTCGGATTCTTAGCCTGAGCTTTGGCTGAAACGTGGGTGACGACAAAACGGCAGGAAGCCGATTCGGAAGCCGTGAGCGAAATGTTGGAGTGCCATTCGATGGCGCCGCGCTCACTCAAGGGCAGCGTCTGAGCCAGTACGCAATCTACGCCGGGCACATAGTGCATAGTCTTGAGTTCCTGCGACATTTCTCGGGCAATATTGGCGTAGGTGCGGTTGCTGTCGATGACCGGTCCGAAGAGACACACCGCGCTGATCCAGAGCACCGTGATGCCGGAAGCGCTCAGCCAAGGGCCTGTCCAGAAGCGGATCGGACGACGCATGAGGCGGCGCACGCACAGGTAAAGCCAGAAGACAAGCAGTACCAGAGCCAGCAGGATCGCCGTCCAGTGAGCGTGCGAAACGGACTCGTCGGCAGTCAGTCGCAGAATCGACCAGTGCATCTTGGGCGGAAAGCCGAGCGTCCAGGCAATGAAGTAGGCCCAGACGCCGGTCAAGGCCAACGTGAAGATCGCCACTGAAAAGAGTTCAAGCATGCTTTTGGTGCTGCGATTGCAGGCCATCAGACCGAAGGAGGCCAAGACGCAGAGCGGTGCGATCGTGACGGAAAGAAGCGTTTCAGCCGCTACGTCCGACGAGAGAATGAAGCCGATCAGCCAGGCGCAGCAAAAACTCAGCGGCAGGGCGATGTGTGTGATGGTGAGGTTTTTGCGCCACATCCAGATGGCCCAGAATGCAAACGGCCAAGCAGGGCACAGATACCAGATGAAGTGTTTGACGAACCACAGGATTTCCTGGGGATCAAAGAAGCCTACGATTTGAATCTGGCGCTGAGCCCACAGGTTGAAGTAGTCGCCGGCAACGACGCCCGCAAGGAGATAGGCGACTAACGGCCACAGACCGAAGGTGATGAAGGCGACCGCAACCGTGGTAAAGATCTTGCGGGCCGTGTCACCGATGCCGCGCACCAGAATGTGCGACATCAGGCAGCCGACCAACACGGTGGCGCCGACGAGAAGGTTGGAGCAAAGAATGCTCGCGCCACATGCAAACCCTGCAAGTGCGGAACCCCAGTAGGGACGGGTGAGCGCCCAGCAGCAGCCGAAGAAGGCGGCGCAGGAAAAGGCGAGTTCGGCTGTTTCAAAAACGGCTTCGTGCTGCTTGACGACGATGCCGAAAAGAGAGATGAAAAAGAGCGTGGCGGCGTCAGCCATCAGGCGGCCGAAGTCGCGGTACTGAGCCTGACGGGCAAAGGCCTGTTCAACGGGTTGCGCTTCGCGGCGGCGAGCCAGAAACCAGGTTCCGTACCAAATGCAGGACGTGCTGATGGCAAACCACAGAATGGATGAGAGACGCATGGCACGCAGTTCGCCCACGAGACTGCCGAAAAGCGTGGTGAAGATGGCACCGATCCATCCCGGCAAAGGGCCTTGCTCGGTGATGATTTCGCCGGAGGCAAAGGGAAAGAGCCAGCTTGCGGGATCCGTGAAGTCGATGGAGACGACCTCGGCGAGCAGTCGACTCTCGGCCGAAGACCATAAGTCGCGGCCGAAAAGCCCCGAGAGAATAAAGATCGTCAAAAGGGCAAGCAAAAGAAACCGCGGCATCTTGTGTGCGGCTTCTTGCGTGACATTCAGGGGCGTTGGCTTAAGGTCGAGCATCCGAGGGACCGTTGAGACTTTGACTGACTTATTTTATCGATCCGGCTTGTTTTCGTGAAAAATTCCGGACACAACACAAAAAAGCCCCGAACGAAGCGGGGCTTTTTTGATTCCAAGCTTGATCGTTCTTCGCAGTACCGGAACCGAGCTTTGGTCGATTCCGGAACGAATCGCCGAAGAATTACTTGGCGCTCTTGGTGACGTGAGCGTACTTGGCGCGGAACTTTTCCACACGGCCGGCTTCGACGATGCGGGTCTGAGCGCCGGTGTAGAAGGGGTGGCTTTCCGAGCTGGTATCAAGCTTGAAGAGCGGGTAGGTCACGCCGTCGATTTCAACGGTTTCCTTGGTCTGCACAGCAGAGGAGATGATGAAGGTCTTGTTGATCGAGAGGTCAACGAAGGCGACGGGACGATACTCGGGGTGAATATTGGGTTTCATTTAAATAAATTCCGAAAATGATTTTGTCGGCCGCCCTGCGGGCCTTGCGCAGCCGCCTCTATAGGAGAGGTCTTACGCCGGGCATGCACGCCACGTACCAAACGGAAAGGACGCGATTATCCGCGATTTTTTTAAGAAAATCAAGTGTGTCGGCGTATGTTGTCAGCCTAAGAAAACAGAATCCGCTTCTGAACTCGTTTTGTCACAAGCGGATTTCTGAGTGCTTCGGCAGCGAGAAACTTATCTGCCGCCGCGCATCATGTCGAAGAATTCGGCGTTGCTCTTCGTGTTGCGGATTTTCTCGAGCAGGAATTCCATGGCTTCGATTTCATCCATATCGAAGAGAAGCTTGCGCAGGATCCAAATCTTCTGCAGATTGTCCGGCGTGATGAGCAGATCTTCGCGGCGCGTGCCGGAACGATTGATGTTGATGGCCGGGTAGACGCGCTTTTCAGCCAGACGGCGTTCAAGCACGATTTCAGAGTTGCCGGTGCCTTTGAATTCTTCAAAGATCACGTCGTCCATGCGGCTGCCGGTGTCGACGAGCGCCGTACCGAGGATGGTAAGCGAGCCGCCTTCTTCCACATTGCGGGCCGCGCCGAAGAAGCGCTTCGGACGCTGCAGGGCGTTGGCGTCCACGCCGCCCGTGAGCACCTTGCCGGAACTCGGCACCACGGTGTTATAGGCGCGAGCCAGACGCGTGATCGAGTCGAGCAGAATCACCACGTCCTTCTTGCTTTCGACAAGGCGCTTGGCCTTTTCGATCACCATTTCAGCTACTTGCACGTGGCGCGTTGCCGGCTCATCGAATGTCGAAGCGATGACCTCTCCCTTGACCGAGCGCTGCATTTCCGTCACTTCTTCGGGTCGCTCGTCAATGAGAAGCACCATCAGGACGCAATCGGGGTGATTAGCCGTGATGGCGTGCGCGATGGACTGCATCAGAATCGTCTTACCGGTCTTGGGGCTGGCAACGATCAGACCGCGCTGGCCCTTGCCGATCGGGGCGATGATGTCGATCAGGCGCCCCGTCACGTTCTCTTCGCCGCGCATATTGCGTTCCAGACGCAACGGTTCGGTCGGGAAAAGCGGCGTGAGATTTTCAAAGAGCATGCGGTGCTTGAGCTGCTCGGGCGGAAGGCCGTTCACCGTATCGACTTTTACGAGCGCGAAGTAGCGTTCGTTGTCCTTGGGCGTGCGGACTTCGCCTTCGATCGAGTCACCGGTGTGAAGGTTGAAGCGGCGGATCTGAGAGGGCGAAATGTAGATGTCGTCCGTGCTTGCCAGGTAGCTCGTATCCGGGCTGCGCAAAAAGCCGAAACCATCGGGCAGAACTTCTAGCGTGCCGTCGCCGAAGATCTGTTCGCCCTGCTTGGCGCGCTTTTTGAGAATTGCGAACATGAGTTCCTGCTTGCGCATGCGCTGCGCATTGTCGATCTCAAGTTCGGTAGCCATCTGAAGCAGCTGGCTGATGTGCAGTGTTTTGAGCTCAGAGAGATGCATTTTGAAGTGAATGTTCAAATGGTTTGACTGCGCGCATGCAGGCGCGCACAGACAAACGCTCTTGCGGACAAGAGCCGGTTTGTAAGTTGATTGAAAAAAGAACGGAAAAGACGCCTGAATATCGGCAGCTTTGCGCCCGATGTGCCGCAAATAAGCGGAGGGCAGAGAGATGCGGCCGGGCGGCAATGGAAAGCCGCCCGAGACGAGCCGCAGTTTACAGTATTTGCGAATTAAAGGTACTGCTCGATGAAAGACATCAATTCGCTCTTACCCATGGCGCCGGTGTGCTGACCGACGACTTCGCCGTTCTTGTAGACGAGAACCGTCGGAATGCCGCGAATGTTGTTTTCGGTGGCGATGGCGGAGTTTTCGTCCACGTTGTACTTGGCGATCACGGCGCGGCCGTTGAACTGTTCGGCAGCGGCGTCAAGCGACGGGGCCAGCATACGGCAGGGGCCGCACCAGGGAGCCCAGAAGTCGACGAAGACGGGCTTGTCGGTCACGTTCTTCACGGTGTCCTGAAAGTTGGCATCGGTCGCGGTGAGGATGAATTCGCTCATGATTTTCTCTGATGATGAATTAAACGTGCTGCGTCAGTCTGCGTAAAAAACACACCGGGCACAGGGACTGCTTGTGTCCGGAATCGGTCGGTGATGCGCTGCAGAGAAACTCTGCGGCGAAGTACGGTGAGGTGAAATGCCTCGGTCTGAGCCGACCGAATCGGAAGCTTCGCAAACGGGCAGGCGAAACAAAAAAGAAAAACGGGCCGTCACCCTTGTGGGGTACGGATTGTCGCTCGGCAAACGTAAAGCTCGCCGATGGCGCGGGCAGCCTCTGGGGGAACTCGGGGCTCCGACAGGTGCCGTCCCTGTTCGTGGGCAATATATCAAAAATTGACGGTACCCGTGACGCTCATTTTTTAGAGAGTAACGGTAAAAAAGGAAAAAACTATCGCTACGGACGGCGGAGTCAATTACTCGATCGGAGCGGTGACTCGATAACGCGTGGAAGGTCCGGCTCCGATTTTTTCCAGCGAACCGCCTTCAATCAGCGTCGTGACTTCTCCCCTCATTGAAATGAGGGGCTTCCTGCTTCATAGCGGGTTTGGCATCTGAGTTTCCCCAGACACCTCTCCGGCTCCACAGGCATAACATCGGCCCAGCCCGGACCTAGCTTTACATTTGTTGCCT